>Ga0209489_100274_pt1 | contig 89319 bp, 46 predicted proteins | sample SiratrowhiteBW_FD_187527 | JGI IMG/M metagenome (GOLD analysis project Ga0209489, IMG submission 187527) | Root nodule microbial communities of legume samples collected from California, USA - Siratro white BW (SPAdes) (version 2) | ecosystem: Host-associated > Plants > Roots > Nodule | place...
ATGAATTTAATTTAAATAATAATAGTAAGAAGAATAATTTCATACAAATTTAATTTAAAAAATAATTATTATTGAATTCACTTATTATTAATTATTATTATTATTATTTTATTTTATTTAAATTTAAAAATAATTATTATTATTATTAAATTCATATGAATTATTCTTATTATTATTATCATTATGTTATTTTGTTTTAATTTAAAATAAACTTGTATGTCTTAATTTCTTTATTTTAGTTTTGTTAATTATTATTATTAATTTTTTTGTTAATTGTTAAAGTAACAAACATAGTACTAAATAATTAAAAAATTATTTGTTAATTATTATTATATAATAATTATTATTTTTTTATTAATTGTTAAACCTAACAATCATAATATCAAATAATTAAAAAATGATTGCAGAGAGAGAAACAATTTTAATCAATGTCATTAATTGAAATTGCCAGCATGTCACTCTTATTTTGACCAGTTTGAAATTATGACTATCTAGCTGGCAAAATTTACCCATTTTAGTAAATAAAATTTTTTTACCCATTTTTGGAATTAAAATTGGAAATTACACCACAATAGAAAAAAAAAACCTCATTATTCATTTTCTTTAACAGTTAATTATACAACTTACCTAACATAACATGACATGCAGGCTTGAAGGAAAAGTGGCCATTATCACTGGTGGTGCCAGCGGAATTGGTGAGGCCACAGCAAGACTCTTCTCTAAGCATGGAGCTCATGTGGTGATAGCTGATATTCAAGACGATTTGGGTCTTTCTCTCTGCAATGACTTGGAATCCGCTGTATATGTTCATTGTGATGTGACAAACGAAGAGGACGTTGAAAACTGCGTGAACATAGCAGTTTCCAAGTATGGCAAGCTCGACATCATGTTTAATAACGCTGGTATATGTGATGTGTTCAAAAGAAGCATACTCGACAACACCAAGTCTGATTTCGAGAGAGTGCTAAGTGTGAACTTGGTTGGTCCATTTCTGGGAACAAAGCACGCTGCAAGGGTCATGATTCCTGCCAAAAGTGGCTGCATAATTAACACATCTAGTATTGCTGGATGCATCGGTGGAGGGGCTACACATGCCTACACGAGTTCAAAGCATGGCCTTGTGGGACTGACGAAAAACACTGCGGTGGAGCTTGGAGAGTTCGGTATTCGGGTGAACTCTGTGTCTCCCTTTCTGATTGTCACACCGTTGTTGAATAAATATTTCAATCTTGATGAAGAAGGAGCTCATAAGAGTTATAACAACCTAAAAGGTTATTATCCTGTGGCTAACGATGTGGCCGAAGCTGCTCTTTACTTGGCAGGTGATGAGTCTAAGTTTGTTAGTGCTCAGAATATTGTTTTAGATGGAGGATTGAGCAATTCAAATGTAGGATTTCCTATGTTTGGGAAATCTGAGTAAAAATATTTTGTCTTTAAATCAATGTATTTTCATTGTTTTTGGCAGAAACCTTACCTGCCAAATGTGTGAAGAAAGAAGGCAAGAGATTAGGGGATTCGCTGTAATCAATTGTCCTAAAGTTTAGCATGTCATGTCATGTCATACCATGCAAAACTTTACCAATTCTTATTTGCAATGTTACTCATGGAATTTGTTTTATCATTCTTCTAGTAAGCAGAGGTGGAGAAAACTATTGATAACAGGAGATGGAGGGAATGAAAAACATCAGTGGTTTTTCTCTTGACAGATAAATTAATGGTTGAGGTCGTTTTCAAAATCTTTACTAATCGTGTTATCTTTGTTTTCTTTTTTTCTTCAAATCAATGTTCTTTGTGTGGAAAAGTAATTTAATAACGTGATTGAACGATGTGACTGCGATTGTCCTTCTTACGTGATTGAGTAAAACTAAGCAATTATTCATTTTCTATTAAAAAGAAATAATGAGATGAGAAGAAAGATAGTGCATAAAGTGACACAAAAATAAAAAGAAAACAAGGATGCAATCTAATTGAGAATAATTTCATAAATACTTTATGGAAAAAATATTTGCACTGTTCTAATGCCTATAATACTACATATGAGTAACTGAATGCATGCAAGAATTTCTAAAACCATCGGTCCAACGAGTTTGAGTACTTAGTGTTCAATTAATCTGTTAGATTATCATTGTTCATTCTAATTAAGCAAGGTTTGCAACACTAAGAAATGAGCTCTCATTCAGTTGAAAATATGTTCTTTGGATCAATGCAATGACAAATCCTTATGGTTTCACTTAGAGATCATCTTGAAATGATAACTGGAGATTGTATGTAATTAGTCTTTAATATTTAGTCCTTACATTTAGTCCTTAGGGTTGAAGGGTTACATATCTCATTACAAAAATTTGCATAGTAAGTGTATCTTTTTACATAAGTGTTTTAGTACATAAAAAGAGAAGGATAAAAAAAATGACAGGAGTTGGTGTTTAAAACAATAAATGATGAAATATAACTGCTGAAAAGTAAAATATATGTTTGAGTAGGGTTAGTGTGCACCTACACAGCAAAATATGTGGTTGAGGTTTGAAGATGTGCTTTATTATAAGCTAGAGAACAAATTTAGATGTGAGGACTTTTCAAATTACTGTACAATTCAGAATGGCAGCAAATTCTTCAAGTTCATGAACATTGCGGGTCACACCGTTCAGTCTCATTTGGCTGGAATCGTCTTCCATTATCCTGTAATTGTCTTCTTTCTATTGTTCAGGAAAACAAACAAGAATTATTTTTTCCAAGAAATATGAGCAGAACATTTTTGCTCTGAGAACTTTAACAAAATATATATATATATATATATATTGTCACAACACCCTTGCTATAAGAGACTTAAAAGAACAAATAAAAAAACAAAAAATAATAAACAAAGACACTTATGAACAGCTAGTTGATTTTGTTGATAAAAATTGTGTGGTCTATGTATCAGTACTTTGAATGTATTAAAGAAATATCTCAACAAAAACATATATTATTTTAATTAAAATGTTCGTACACATTTAAAAAAACGTGTTATACATGAACTTAAATATAAATGTCATAATAAATAATCCACTAATTTCATACTCTATTTCAATAACAATATAAAAATATAAATAAATTTCTACAAGTCTAAATTTAATATTATTGTTTGAAAAATACTCATTTAAATTTGAACATTAAAATAAATATACTTTAAAATAATAAATGAACTTATTGTGTATAAAATTAGATAATCATGCTTGTATTTCACTATACAACTTGTACAATATCCTTTTTTAGCGTTTAATTAGCTAATATAAATCAACGACGGCTTAAGACTTTAGGAGACCTAAAATAAATTAAAAAAAATGAGATATTTTCTAAATTAATAAAATAATTAAAATTATGATATTTTTATCTAAAATTTATTTTCAAGGTTTTTGTGATGTAAAATTATCTATTAAATTACCATAATTAATTTCATTTAAAATATATTTTTCAATAGACAATAAAGCTAATTCGTTTAATCTTTGTTGAGATATTATTGATCCTAAATAAGGTTTTATTAGTTTAAGTTTTGAAAAACTTTTTTTTAAGCTGAAGCAACTGATACTGAAATTAATAACATTATTTTATATGCTATAAATGCATTTAAAAAAAAATTATTCTTTTTTATATAATTAAGAATGTCAATTTGTTTATCATTTCCCAATCCTATTATATCCTTTAAGATATTTAATTCAGAAAATAAATCTAGGCCATCAAGATCCAACAAATTATCATATTTCAAATATTTTTCAAGGTTTAAGCATTTTTTCTTTCAAAAGTACACAACCCAATGATTTTAAATTTTTAATACTAAATGAAAAATCAAAAATATCTTCATATATTTTAAATTGTTCAAATTTATTTTGGAGTGCGGTAATTGCTTTATCTACAATATATAAAAAATAATCAATTCTAAATGACTCTTGAGGTGATTTCATAACTTTATTCTCAATATTTTTCATCAAATTATTTTTTTTACCACTGGTTCTTTTCTCACGAAACTTAGGCTCTACATCCATTTCAGAAGTAATTTCTTTGGCAGAAATAAATGTATTTTCAAATCCATTTTTTCTATATGTTTCAGAAAAAGAAAGAAGACCTTTTAATTATTCAATAGCCATATTAATACACATATCTTTCGATTGTAAATTTTTACTAACCGAGTTTACGACAAATAATATATCATACCAAATAGTCATCCTAACAAAAATCAAAATTTTCAAGTTTATATGTAACACCTCAAAAATTATCTATAACATCTAATTTATCCAAATCAGTAGCTAAAACATAATGCACAATATAGATTTATATATATATATATATATATATATATATATATATATATATATATATCAACTATACACTAACATTGTACTTCAAAAGATTTCCCTCTTCAAAGCGAATTAAAACATAACTAATTACATTTACAATATATACATATAAATGAAATAAGAGTTTTTCAAAAAAACTTTAAAAGCTGCAACTGGCTCATTCGAGAGCATCTTTCATAGCACCATCTGCAACATTATCTACTCTCGTGTATAACATGATCATCCCAATAGAAACAAACACACCACACAAACAAGAAAGGATAAGCTAATAATTCAAAATATCTCAATTAATCTCAAATAATCACAAATATACATCGTTTAACACATAACAATCAATTGACAATATCTATCATCCAACTCAAGACATCATATAATATAGACAGGCTCAATCTACTTCCGGAAGACTCGTGCATTGAATAGACTTCGAGATCTGCACCTTGATACTACTCTCAATTTGTGTGTCTCAATTCATTACCATTAACCTCATATGACAGGGTTAATCCATATGACTGTCCTGACCAGCCCTCTTTCAAGCTGCAGTTTCAGTCCTATGAACCTCATTCGACTCTCACCACCTAGTAATATTCATCTATTTGATTCCTATTACTAGTAGAGTCAGGATATCAATCGTTAAACCAGATCCTTAGACAATGCACATCCTATTTCTCAGCACAAATGTTTTCTTTCTTGAAAACACTATGCCTACGCATCACATACAATTTATATCATACATCATCAATTTTCATTAATCTATTCATTCACTTTTCATTTCAATTACCATAATGTCAAGAAAACTTCACCACTTTATATAAGTGCACAAGCACAATATCAGATACAATTTCTCAATCAATCATACATAAAGATGTATCCACATGTCATAATTATCAAAATCTTATCACAAGTTATATTCAATTCATTAAACAACAATCAAAAGTTCTCACATATTACTTTCGAACATCATTACTCAAATAAGATCAATTAATCACATCAAATCAAGATGAACAATCAAACATATCCAATGCTCAAGGACCAGTCAGAGCTGCAAGAAAGACTTGAGCACTGATAATCACATATTCAATTCTTTTATCTTAAAGTTCTATTTGAAAGTAACTAATTAGTATAAAACAAGTTACTAGCTTCCCTTACCTATGAAGATCTCTACACCAGTTCCTCCAATACCGATATAGATATTAATCCAAAAATCTAGGGATCTAGAACAAGTTATCAGAACAAAACTAAATTTCAGTATAATTTTAATTAAGTTAAGAGAAATACTTTTCTGAACTGTCTCTACTAAGATTGATGACAAAAACCTAAGGAAAAATAGAGAAGAAGGGATCTCTAGAGCAAATATGAACTTACTCGAGATTCTGATCGGTTAGAAATGATCCTTAACTCCCGAGCTTAACTCCCGAGCTACTGCAATGTGTTATCAGATTCTAAAATAGAAGAGATATGGAGAGGGAAAATTAGAGAGAAGGGAGAGCTTGGTTGAGGGAGAGAGAGAAAAGAAAGAGAAAATGGAGGTGCAGGGCTCATGGGGTTTTATTTTTATAAAGCTTCCTATGTCTTACATTATAAGTTGCTAAACACTCAGTTTCAACTAGTTCAAATAAAACATCTCTTATTTGTGGAGCTTTAAATCTTACCGTTTTCACAGTAGAGCTTGAAATCTTACCGTTTTCACAGTTTCAACTCGACTTTCCCAATGTGTTTGTGACTGATTTAAGAATTAAGCTATGTAGATGATTTTTATAAATTTTCTGTCTTTTTGTAGCAGAAGAAAATAATATATATATATATATATATATATATATATATATATATATATATATATATATATATATATATATACACGTTGTAACACCAAAGAAAGATGTAGCTCTAGGATAAGAGTTAGTCATATGACAAAGTATTAAGTTTAGACTATGGCAATCACATGTAGTATAAAATGCTCTACGATTAATATCAAGAAATCTTTTTTGCACACTTTGATGTTTTCCTTTTATATTAAACCCATTATCATATTCTTGTCCTCTAAGGTAAGTCTCAAGTCTCCTACTATCTTTCAATCATGTCCTTTAGTAAGTCTTTAAATATAATTTATAAATTTTAAATTCTCTTTCTTGAATCTGCACAAATTATTTTAAGATTAATTAAACAATAATGAAAAATAAAAAAAAATGAGATCAATTCATCAATCTAATATTATTTTTACCTAATATTGACGCTCAAAATGAGTAAAAGTAAACACAAACTCTTCCTCATAAATATTCTTCCTCATAAATATACGGTATAGAATGATGAAACTAATTTGAAATTTTCCTTGATTGTTCAATTTTTTTTAAATATTATTAATTTATAAAAAAGTTTCAAGAATATTATTGATTAAATAATATTTATAGTATCAATATAAATTTAAAGTCATTAAACAATATTTATAGTATTGATGTAAACTTAAAATTAGTTAAGATATCTTAAATTTTTAATTAAATTTTTTAATATAATTTTAAAATTAAATATTTTTTATTATTTTATAAAAATATATGAGTATTAAATTTTTTTGAGACCTTTAAAACATTCAGACTTAAAATGATTGCTTTACCTGCTTGGACCTTAAGCTATCCTTATATAAATTATAGTGTCTTTATGAATTATTGAATGTATTTTTACTTTTTCTTTTTAAGTTGGTTTGAACATGTATAGAAAATAGAAGATTTACTCAATCTATATAATAGTAAACTGAGTGCAATTTACTCACAAAAATTTAGGGGACAATGCTTTAACTTTATCAAAAACAATTGAAAATAATAAAACCTACCATTGTAACCACAATCAATGATTTTAACAAATTTGTGCAATGACCTATAGGCAACAATGAAACAAAATTTGCATTTATTATGAATAGAAACTTGCTAGACGGCGTAACGGTGGTTGCAAATGAGGTGGTAGAAGATATCTAAAATCTATCAATCATTTCTTATCATAGAAAAATTATTTTAAAAGAAAGAAAAAAAAAACATAATAAAAAGAACGTGTAAGGTGGGGAAGATAAAAAATTAATAAATTAACCACCGATAACTAGAGAAAGATTATAAAATCTATGTATGTATGATTGGAAGAAGACGAACAAATTTGAACAAATTTGAACAGAACGGAAAAGATAACACTCAGAAATAATAAAGAGAATAAACAAAATTTAACAAAAGCTCTCCTTTTTTCTCTCCTTTCAATCCTTCATGAGTGAATTGACCTTCCACATTCTTAAACTTTTTCTGTTACCCACAATCATTATATCATTTTGACACCTTTTCTACTTATATCATTTATCTCTAATAGTTCAAGGAATTAAAAGCTTGACAAAACTATGAAGTTCGGACACGACATTGATTAACGGCTTCCTCGCGTCTGACACGTTACCGACACTGACACGCAGTCGGACGCACATCTTTGAGCTGGACGCGGCCCTTATTACCGAACGCGAGGAGAGACATGGTGGTGGATCGAAAAAATGAAAAGGATATGGCATTGGAACGGAGAAGTGAAAAATTATGGCAATAGAGCGGAAAAAAATGAGAAAAATACGGTATGGAGCGGAGAAATGGAGAAAAGAGAAGAAGCTATGTGAGTATGGAATAACACTGAGAATGTGGAAGAACGCTGTAAGTGTGGAAAGAACACACTGAGCGGAAAGAATGAATGGAAAAGAGGAAGAAGAAGATGTTGTATAAAAAGGCACTAGAGAAATAACAAAAAAGAAAGAAGAAGATCTGGGAGTGTATAGAAATATCTAGAAGACAAGAAGAAGCATAAGATTTTTAATTTTTTATTATTTATTTATTATTAAATAATATTATATAATAATATTAAAATAATATTTTATAATAATATTAAAATAATATTATTATATCATATACGTTTTAAATTGTTTTATAATCATTACTAATATAATAATTTATATTAATAATTATATTACAAAATATATTATTAATTATATTTTTTAATTTATTATTGTTTATTTAAATTTAAAATTTGAATAATTTTTTTAACTTAATATTTAAATATAATTTTTTATATAATAAATTTATATGTATATATATATATATAATAAATTTATATGTATATATATATATATATATATATATATATATATATATATATAATAAATTTATATATATATATATATATATATATATATATATATATATATATATATAATATGCTCCGTATGATATAATTTTTAATTTAGTCACACTAAAAAAAAGTCACACTTTAACTAAAATTTTTTAAAATCTTTCAATTGAGTATATTCATTAGAAAAAATGACACTTATGACTTCAACATAAAGTGCATGTTGATATCCAAGAAAAAAGAAAAGCTACCCACATATTTGCAACCAAGGTAATTAAGATTGAGATTTTAATGGTAAGATCGTAAGATCGCACATATTTTCTATGATTTAAATCCACACAAGATCATGGAACAATAAGATTATAAGAATCGTGAAACAAGATGGTGAAACAACAAGATCATAAGAATTGTCTAACAACATGGTAAAAATGTGTGATAGCCTTTTTCTTTTTCATATTATTTCTTGCAACCAACCATTAACATTCTTGGTGAATGTAACCACCCAATCAAAATTAATACAATTAAAACCCCCACTTTAAAATCAAGAGTATTTTGGGCTACACCCTTCACCTTAATGATTGAATTTAATCAGTTTCAATCTCAATTAATATAAAATAAAATTAAGGCACTTTAATGTGCATCTCTCATCTCTTTTATTTTCTTAAAACATCTCTCAAATATTTTATTTCATTTATTTTCTTAGCTAATAAAAAAGATATTATATATATATATATATATATATATATATATATATATATATTTTAAAAAGTAGAATATATTATCCTTGTTATTATCCCACAATTTACGATTTTGTGAGTTCTTCATGCTCTTATCCATAATTTCGATTTTAACTACCTTGCTTTCCTGGAAGTGTGACCAGAGGTTCGAATACAATTCTTAATAACATGTAAAGCAGTAACCATTTAACAGTCTACTGAAATCTTGTATCCACAAGATCATTCATAAAGAAAAAAGGTAATGACCAGATATTTAATTAGATGAATAAGAGGACTACAAAGAGCTTTAATCAAAGTAATAAAGCCAACAAAAGATAAGTTCATAAGATCCCAAAAAGTATTTCAAAGCCAAGTCCATATAAAGAAAACAACAAAACAATTAAAAAAAATAGATGATAAATATCCTCAACTTGCAACCTCCATAGAAAGCACATGCAACAAAGAGAAACATATCTTTTCTAAACATCCATATCAGTAGGTAAATGTCTATCCAGTAGCTTTTAAAACACCAAAGTCTTAGTAGGAGAAATAAAATTAGACCACATCACAAGTGGGATGGGTAAAGAAGACATTTCTAGCTGACTTCTAATTAAGAATACCACTATCACAAGATTCTAATCTGGGCTATTAGGAGATCAATGATAGTCAAAAAGTGCAAAGTTTGAAGTTGAATATGTTGTAGCAGATTCTGAGACAAATCTCAAAAAGAACTATTCCAACCTTCAGCCACATTAGATGCAAGGGTATACTTTCTTGAGGAATCATACCCACCAAAAGAGAAATGCATTTGGAATGACACTAACAATCATTCTAAAAATTAACTATACCACCCTAACCAAAAGTTCAAAAAGTATTCTCCAAAATAATATTGTAAAAATGTTTAATTACATGCCAAATGGAAGAAGATTGATGAGCATGAATCTTACAATATTTAGAGTGAAGGAATCTATCACGCATTGTACCAAACCAAGGTAAAGAATTATATGCAAAATATCATGCAAGCTGAAGAAGGTAAGCTTCGATCTCAATCTACAAATCCAAGACTTGCAAACCCTTGTTATGCTTAGGATTACAAACAAACTTCCAACTTATAATAACAAGGTTTATTTTAAGAACATCACCTCTCTAGATAAAATTTACTCATCTCTTCTAACAGGTTTATAAACTATTTATATATCTGAAAATTATAAGACATAATATCATAAATAGCATAGTTAATAAGCTACACACATTCCATCATACTAAGAGACTTACTTTTTAAAAAACAGGCTTACTCTCACCTATTGGAAAACCGCTTCTTAGAAGCACTAGAAAAGATAGAAATATTTAAATAATTAAAAGAAATAATAAATTTATGACATCCAAAAATACTATGAATATTATTATTATTATTATTACAAGAAATAGACTTATGAGTAGTAAAAAAGAGACCTTTGAATGATGACCCCAATTGTCCCATGCATGACATTGAAGGACAAATGATGTGTACTGACTTGCTGCTCTAATTGATTAATGACATTCTCGGTGGCTGTTAATGCTTCTTGAACTAGCTGTTGCAGAAGGTACTCCTCATCCTTTTCCAGTTGAAACAACATGATATGTCTATTGGAACAGCGATGACACCAGAATAAACATTACTCCCTTCTAAGTTGCTACTCTACTTCTATGAGTCGCTACTTCTATGAGTCGTTTAATGGATGGATAGGCGGTGGTGGTGAGGGGTCGTTTATTAGGTGTTGGTAAAACTGGAGCTAGTGAGCTAGGAAGTGGTAGTCTCGTGGATGGTGGTTTAGGTGGTGTAAGGAAGGTTGGTTTGTAGTGATTTGGGTTGTAGGTGGGTTTGGAAACTGAGGAATGCTTTTCTTCACAAAGACAGGCTAGAGTAACAACATGTAATAATGAAGGGGACATTGAGTCTTGACCTCTCTTATGAAATCTCAGGTGCTAACCCGCTGACAAAGTAATCTCGCAATGTCTTTGGTGGATCAATGTGGGTGTGGTTAGCTAATACAACAAATTCACCCCAAAGATATGTTCCATCAAGCTTAGGGAGATCAAATGTTATTGTCTATGTTGTGGCAGAAGTATTAATAACTGACCAACATTCTATCCTGAGTTCACACGATGTCCATGATCCGGTCCTAGGTTCACCGCAAATTGTTGATCAACTGAGTCAAGGAGGTTTAGGTTGCTTGAATCTTGAGATCAGTTTCTTCTATTGCTCTAGCTTGTTCTGCCCGATGCCCTTCCAATTTGTGATCAGGCTTTTGGTATAGGTTTTTAATATCAGCCTCCATGGTCCTTTGTCTTGTATTTTAGGAGATGGTCAGGGTCAATGAAGGTACTAAATGAAATAGGAAAATTGAATCTGAGGTGTACTTTAATTAATGAAAAGGAAATGCAACTCAAAACCAATGGAAAAAATAGCATTGAAAGTACTAAACCAGTACAACAAGTGCAAAATGAACTAAAGACACACAAATATGGTATTTAGGGCAATCAAACAGTGGTGAAGTAAAAGGAACGAGTCGATTGTGGTGAGGCAATGATACGAGAGACCTAGAAAAGAGAGAATGAGGTGAGAGAAAAGGAACGAGTCAGGGAAATTAGAGGAAGAGAGAGAAGAGTTGCATACCACATTTTTGTTACCATGCATAATTCATCCTCCACCTACTTGTATTCTTCGTTCTGTTGCTCTTGCACCTTTCTTGATTTGGTGGATCGCTTGCCAAGTATCATGGTAGAGTAACTAATGCCTCAATCTTAGCACCATTCCTTAGCTCGTGCTTCATTAACACTACTGTTGGTCCCTTGTTTTCCTCATGACATTTTCTTATTAAATTGGTGTTTAAATCCAACAATTTGCCTAAAATTCATTGCTTGTCCATGAGTCATGCAAATAGACACTTGTATATTTTGGTTATTCAGAGATACTTTACAAGAAAAATTACATTTATTTATATCAAAAATTCATATATAATCAACAAAATTTGTAGGTATTTCAAAAATAGTTACAAAATATAATGAATATAAGTAGTCTATTATTTATTATTACATATATAAGTTACAACCACCACACCAATATTAATTTTTTATTTATTATTATTATTATTATTATGACTACTATTATTATTATTAGTAAGTATAATATTAATAATATTAAAAATAATATTAATAATAATATAATACCTTTAATAATAATATTAATAACAATAGTAATATTAATAAAATTAATAAAAATAATATCAAAAGTAATATTAGTAATAATACTAATAATATAATATTAATAATATTAATATTATTAGTAATAAAAACATTAACATTAATATTAAAATAATAATATTAATATTAGTAATAATAATATTAATAATAATAATAATAATAATAATAATACTAACATTAAAAATAATGTTAATAATATTAATAATAATAATATTCTTATTATTATTAAGATATTATTAATCATAGTAATAATAATAATGTTAAATATAATAAAAATAATATTATTAATTACATAATTACTAATGTTATTAATTATAATATTATCAATATTGATATTAATAATAATAATGTTAATTTATCGATAATAATAATAATAGTAATAATAATAATAATGATTCTTTATTATTAAAAATATTAATAATGTTAATGATAATAATTTTAATAAAAATAACTATTAATATTATCTATGGAAAAATATGTAGGTAATTACTTACGGATCCAAATTTGTATGTAATTTTGTACGGATCTAAACCTATAGGTATTACCTTCATATTTTTTTTTAGATAACAGATTTATATGTAAAATTATAGTTAATGTCAAATTTACCTATAGATTAGAATTTATATGTAATTATTTACAAATTTTTTCTTAGATAAAATTTATAGGTAAAATATGTATGAAATGGATTTATATGTTAAAATTTGTAAGTAATGTTAAATTTATTTGTAGATGAAAATTCATATATAATAATTCATAAATAAAAAAAATTGTAGTGAATATTACAAGATTTTTTCTTTAGTTAGTGTTGTTCAAACTATAACTATAGTCCTAAAATGCAGAAGGAACTGATATTTTTTGTTGTTTATTTTGTGTTTAAACTATAAGTAAATGGGAAAGGTTGGCTATGGAGTGATTAGTATGGACCAAATTACAAAATTAGTGACAGCCTATCTAGTAACTGCATGAAAAGTCTTGTTCTTTCATGTGCTCCGTTCAAGGTGTAAAATGCAAAAGCATGGAAACACAATGAAACAAAATTAATATTTCTTTACAGTGCTGACACATAAGTTAGTGGGTGAAACTTTGGTCATGAATCACCGAAATTGAAGTCATAAAGTGCGAGGCAAACCAATAGCACGTGTCATTCAGGCCATAAGATGTGCTCTCTGTTTTTAATTTTTACTATCTCTCGAACACTACCGTGTTTAGGCTTAGATAAGAATTGTGGGTTTTAATTAAAACACAAGGCAAAATGTAGGGATGTATGAAATCTTTGGTTCAAGATACCTTGAAATTTTGTTTTCTCAATTTTATTTTTTTTTAAGTTGAACCACTCTTCTTAGACTTCTATTCTAATTTATTCTTTATTCACTACAAGAAAAAGATTGTTTAGAAACTCATTTTTAGCTACCAAATAAAATGGTTATTAATTGTGATCAAAATAGTCACCAAATTAGATTTTGGTTGCTAAATAACTATAAAATAAAAGTAATGATTGAATTTAATAACCAATTAAGTTAAATAATTTGTATCTAACATTAGCTACCAAGGGTTTTAGTGAACCTATACCCCTAGATTCTAAATTAGTCTCTAACTTAATTAGATGCCAATTTAAAATCTAATGGCATAGGTCATTAAAACTTTTGTATCTAATGTTAGATACCAATTATTTGACTTAATTGGTCACTAAATTCAATCATTACTTCTATTTTGTAGTTATTTAGCAACTAAAATTTAATTTAGTAACTATTTTGGTCATAATTAACAATCTTTTCATTTGGTAGCTAAATATTGGTCTCTAAAAAGCTTTTTTCTATTAATAAAAAAATTATCTATTCTCAATCATTTTCATATTGTATCTTTTTATTATATAATGCTTTGTTTTCTCCAACAAAGCATAATTATTATTTTTATAGATATATGTGTGTATATTATTTAAATTTATTTATATATTACTTTTAATTTTTTTGAAACTATAATATTTATTTTTTATATTTTTCATTTTTTAAGATTTTTCTTTTTTGTATTTTAAACATTATTTTCCATATACTTATAAAAACTGGATTTTCTTCTACAAATTTTATAAAACATTATTTGTTTACATTTTTATAATTATAGATATAATATTTTAATATTATTTTTTTTCATATTTTTATGTTACTTTCTTGCATCCAATTTAATTAGTTTCAACAGCGTGGTGTGTAAAAAATTCTTGAATTGATGGACACACTATAAGAAAAAGTATGGCTTAATTGTAGGTAACAAATTAACGCAAATGATAGAAAGCAAACGCTAATTTGTAATTAGTGTAGGTATTAAAAGCCACGATACTATTATATTAACATGGACCTATAAAAGCGAATGATACTAGTATCAACTTAGATGATACTAAAGTCATCACTATCGAGAAAACATTAATTATTAATTAATCCAACTTAGCATTACCTAATTCAACTTAAAAGAATATAAAATTTAAACATGTACAATAAACCACTCCTATGCAACTATCTACAATCCATAAGTAATTATCTAAAATAATATTTATATGTATTAAAATCCTGATCTTAGGCATTCGTAATTACTCACGAAACTCATCCACTAAGTAACTATATACCGATTGCACCCATACGTACACATTTTACCTACAATTATTTTGTATAAATTTACGTCCATTTAAAAATATTTATGTAAATGTTTCCTATAAAGATTTTACGTACAATTTTTTTATTGTAGGAAATCGACCGGTAGTGAATTTTTATCCACAGATTTCAAACATATTTTACAAATTTTAACCTCAAGTAGTAATGATTACTTTTACCGTATATTGAGAATTTACAACGGAAGGCAAAATTATATCCTTTAGAGACGCTTTTATTTGAAATAAATTAAAATCTATTAAATATTTATCTTAAAAGAAAGAAAAAATATTATCATAAATTAAAAGTAAAATAGTATCATATATTGATTATAATCTTTCGTTTCTTTATTATATGTGTTTGTGTTTTAGCCACTCGAAACAACTAATGTCATATACCTTTTTTAATCTGTCCTTTTTGGCCGACACATTTAATCATTTGTCACTAGATGTTAAAATAATCCCTTGAAAAGAAACACCTCTAGCATTTTTTTTAACAACTTTACCTTAAAAATATCCTATCCCAAATGGGATCCCAAATGGGATCCCAAATAATGAGTAAAACGTGCATGAATAATATTTTTATCTAAACAAGTTTTCTTGTTTTTAGGTCTAATATTTTATTTTATATTTCATTTCCAATTTTTTAATTTATTAAGTGATATGTTAACTTTTTTTTCTTTGAAATTCTGTAAGATTTAAAATTTGAAGGGTTATGATACAATCATATTTTTATCCTAATAGTTATTAAGATATTTTCATATCATTACTATGTCAAATAATAATAAAATTATTATACATTTTAAGTTAGCCTCTAATTAGTTAAAATAGTGTATTTAAGTCTTAAATTACAATTATTTTCACTAAAAATTGGTTATTTTAAAACATTTTAAGGTAAAGTTTGATGTTTAAAATTCTGAAAAGTTAAAACATATAATATATTTTAGTTAAAAATATAGGAATAATAATATACTATTAAATACAATTTTTTTATCGTTGTTAAAACATTTTAATTTGATGTTTAAACTTCTAAAAAATAAAATATATAATATATTGTAATGAAAAGTACGGGAATGATAATACACTATTAAAAAGTTTTTAAATATTTTTATATAATAATATTTTTTAAATTGAAATAATTATAATTTTAAGATATAAATAAAAATTTAACTAGTTAGATATTCAATTAAACTGTGAAATGACTTCTTACTAAAATAAAAAAAAAAATGACAATAAGTTCCGTAAACTTTAATAAATATTACTGAAAAAATATGTTCCAAATCATTCAATTCGTGAGAATAATACCCCAGCAATGTTTTTTTTTTTTTTCATTGAAAAAAATTCTCACATTTTTTTCTCAATATAGTTACATTAAAGTTAACAGAGCTAAACTAATAATAGGAATGGAATATAAAGTAAATATAAAAAACTCAGATATCAAAAGACAAAAACAAATTATTAAGAATCAAATAAACATTATACTATTTCAGAGAAATAATATATATTAAGTGGTTGGTTAAATAAAAAATGTCAATAAAATATTGTATTAGGATAAGCATATACAAATAAGACTTTTGTGGCCAATAAATTATTGACTACTGTCCATCTTTTTTATTTCTCTCCTCTACTTTAAGGTTACGTTTATGTTTCTTCTTTGTTGTCGTTTGTTTGAGCTAATCAGACACCATGTGAGAAAGTCAGAGAAAACAGGCTCCATGACATACTGATTATATTTGTCTCTTGCGTTTCCTTAACCATGGCTTAAAATACATTTTAATTTTATGTTTCATGTAATGAATTATAGCTTAATAATACAAGTTTGTGTGCCTAAAGCACATTACACTGCCATAATAATTACTAAGTATTTGTTATTGTGTTGCATGACATAATAAAATAATGACAATAAAATAAAAAGTAATTAAAAATAAGAATAATAACATATAAATAAAATACTAATTATAATAAAAAAATAATTAAAAATATAATACAAATTTATTATTTAATAATTAAGTAAAATTAATTTATAATAATAAGAATAATTTTGTAATTTTATAATTGTATCATTTTACATTTTCATAATCTATTATACATATTAAATCAATTACAAATTTTCTCCAATCTTTACATCTTCCTCTTTTTTCTCTTAATTTAGACAATCACATATTTTACTTTTTTTTTTCTTATTCTCTTTCATTTTTCACTTCTTCAAATCCATTCCTTAATTCAATCACAACATAACAAACTTCTCCATTACAATAAGATAATTAATTACCTTCCAAACAAAAATGTAAATCTAAAATGGAATACTATTAAAGTTGACCAAAAGAATACAAATAATTTAAATCCTTTTAATAAGTTAAAAAGTTAAAGTTGTTATAAAATTTAATTTTTTTCTTATGTATTTGGGTCACTTATTTTCTTAAAAAATCAAACTAAAAAAAAGATAAAATCAACTATTGACTCTCAATTAAAACAAAAACAAAAAATAGTAAAATTAAATAAGTTAAAATTAGTGTTCACTTAATCACTTATATTTAATTTAATTTTAATACTTATATTTATTTAAATTAGTATTGATTTAAATGATGTTAATCTAACTTTTTTAATATTTATCTAAATTAACCTCAATTTAACCGATATTAATATAATCTAGTTTAAATATCCATTTAAGTTTATATTATATTACAAACTGTATGTTTCAACTACTTAAAATATAGAAATTTTTTTTAAACAAAAATAAATAAATTGAATTAAAAAGGAACACTTATACAAATACATTCTAGTCCACATAAAAACAATTAATCAGTATGCCCTACTAGAATCAAAATATATACTTTGTATATTACACATGAAATCTAATCATGAAAAATAAAGATAACAGGTAAAATACATAAGCCAATTGAGATGTAAGTTCCTTCAGATCTTCTCGTGAAGATTTTCCACCCCCGACCTAAGAAGAATGGAGAGCTGCACATACGACATACTCCCATTGAGCAATACTCCTGCGAAAGAACAAGTCCTTGCAAACAATCTTACTTCACACGAACCACTATGTAATCTCTCATAAGCAATCTAGAGGATGCATGCACCAATCCGAAAAGGATCCTTGACATCTTAACCCACCAAATTTAGTCCATGACCAAGCCCGTAATTGTGCCAATGCGAAAATCTCTACCTCATCCACATGACCAGCCTAAAAAAGAATCATATTCCTCTGAGTCCATATTTCCTTAGTTAATGCCAGCCACACCTCTCTCCATACACAGATAGCTTCTTGCTAAGATCATTAATATAAAAACTGCAAAAATGGTTAGCAATATCATTGTGCCTAACTGAAGTGATCCCTACCCAATTGTCACACTTAATCCACAATCGATGTGCTACTTCACAAGTAATAAATAAATGATGAGTAGTTTCCACCTCCTTTTTACATAATGGACAGAGATTGCAAGATACCATAACCCCTTTATTCTCAAGATTGACCTTAGAAGGTTGTCTATCTAGCATAACCCTCCATCCAAAAACTTTAATTGTCCCAGGCACACTAATATCCCATATCACCCTGAAGCAATCACTTTGAAGAACATCTTGTACCTCCTTGATAGTCCTGTATCCAGACTGAACTATATAGGCCGTAACATTCTCTCCAACCCAACTCCACTCATCTGATTTATCTCTATTCCAATGAGTATTAGTTATTAGGTCCATGAGTTGTTTTTTCAAATCTTTCTCCCAATCAAACAATTCCCTTCTCCACGATATCTGCCAGATAAAAGTCTCCAACGTCCCATCTCTATTCCACATACCGAAATCACTAACCACCATTTCATTGTAAACTGAAACCGAGTACAATCTAGGAAACTTCGTCATTAACTTCTCATCCCCCACCCACCAATCTTCCCAAAACCTAATCCTACTTCCATTACCATACTTCTACCTAATCCTTTTGTCAAACCACTTATGTTCACTTTGAACCTCACAAATTAATCCTAAATCCTTTTACTAGTAGGAGTTTTTTCTTTCTGCCATTGAACTTTTCATATCCCTCCAATTCCCATATTTAGATTCAATTATTTCTCTCCAAACACCACCTTCTCATATCCCAATCTTCATTTCCACTTAGCAACAAGAGCAGCATTGAATGCATGAATATCTGGAACCCCAGACCCCATCTGAAACAGGTAAACACACTTTATCCCAGGCTACCCAAGAGTCCCAGCCCATAAAAAATTAGTCTGAATTGAGGTAATGGCCTTACATACTTGCTTCTAAGCCTTAGAAAAAGAAAAGTAAAACAATGGCAAAGCACTAAGAATAGACTTAATTAAGCATAATTTACCCGTCATAGATAATAACTTACCCTTTGCCTAATTTTAATCTAGATAATTTTATTAAATATAGATATTTAATAACTTTTAATTTAAAATAGAAAAACATTGGACTACATTCACTTTAATATAATTTTTAAATATATGTATCATAATCATGATCACAAACAAAAAATACACAAGCAAATGAGAGCAAATCTTCCAACCTCTTTCAATTGCTCTTGCTAAAATTTCTGGATTTATTATCAAAAGTTTCAGTTTCGTTGGTTCTCTTTCATATGACTTCTTTTTGTCTTCTCGATTTTGTACGATGTTGGTGACGGTAGAGAAACTCTCACCATTATTGCATGCTTCCGACACAAAAAGACAGTTACTTAGATTTCAATATTTTTTTTGTGAACATCTTTGAATACTGAATAACGGATAATTGGGTTTTTATTTGTGACTTAGAAATTGGAGTTTAATGTATTTTGGAGATTGATGTTTAAGAAAAAACCTCTTTCACATATTCCTCCTTAAGAGGTTATAGGATTCTAATTCTGCAATTTTGTTCGAGGGAAGGTGGGGTTACGAGTGTTTCGGGTTGGTTGGAGTTACGGGTGTGAACATTTGACTTTTTCGAATAACGAGGTTTGAGGTTTTGGTTGCAACAATGTTGTAGTGGTTGTAATAAGCATTGTAAAATATTGTTGTATGCATGACTTATTTAATTTAATTTTGAAAATTTTGATGACATATGTATAACGCAAATATGATACTCTTTACTAATTAAAGTTGGTTTTCTGTTATTATCATCGATTTTTGGCATACATTAAATGTTAATTTTCTTGTACGATGAGATTTATAAAAAAAAAGATTAAATATGTTTTTAATTATCTTATAAAATATATAAACTTTGATATTCTTATAAAGTATATAAATTTTGATTTTAAATTTCATAAAATGTTTTTCTTTAACTTTAATTGGTAAATAATTTAAATAATTATTTTTAATCTCTAGTATTCATAGATAAGTAATGTTTATTTTATACTATATTACATACTATATTACCGCACTAGTATGTCATTTAAGAAAAAGTAAACAAAAAATAATTACAGCAACTAAAATAAGAAATCACGGAAATTTACAGAAATTAAAAATATAATAAAACTTTAGCGTCAATATAAGAAAGAAAAGAGGTACCCACACTTCACAAAAGCTATACGTTGTTGAAAAGCAAAGAAAAGTAGAAGCAACAGCAGAAGATAGAGAGACTCATGGGAAGTGTTTCACGAATCTCCTCTGCAGTTGCCAGAAGGTATCTCAACCCAAACCAATGCAAAATCCCTTCACCGTTTTCTTTTTTTCTAATTTAATAACAATTATCCATAATAACTGTGTTTTGATTTGTTAAACACAATCTGAAAAACAGATTAGAGGGGAAGGTGGCGTTGATCACAGGTGGAGCAAGTGGCATAGGAGAAAGTACGGCGAGACTGTTGGCGAAGCATGGAGCCAAAGTGGTGATCGCTGATATCCAAGACGAGTTAGGTCACTCAGTTTCCAAGGACATAGACTCCTCCTTCTACGTTCACTGCGACGTCACAAAAGAGGAACACGTGGAACGTGCCGTGAACACAGCCGTTTCTAGGTTCGGGAAACTAGACATCATGCACAACAATGCTGGGATCATTGGAGCGTGGAACCCCAGCATCATGCAGAACAAGAAGTCCGATTTCGAGGAAGTGATTAACGTTAACTTGGTCGGTGTCTTCCTCGGAATAAAGCATGCGGCGAGGGTAATGGTCCCCTCTCGACGTGGCAGCATAATCGCAACCGCAAGCGTGTGTGGACGCATAGGTGGCATGGCTTCCCACGCTTACACGTGCTCCAAGCATGGCATTGTGGGGCTGGTGCGAAATGCTGCGGTGGAGCTTGGACCCTTTGGGATACGCGTGAATAGTGTGTCTCCTTACGCGGTTCCTACGCCGATGAGTAAGGGTTTTCTTAACACTGATGATGAGGGGATTGCTGCACTTTATTCCAATCTGAAAGGTGTTACTCTTAAGCCCCAAGATATTGCTGAAGCTGTGGTTTACTTGGGGAGTGATGAGTCCAAGTATGTTAGTGGCCATGACCTTGTTGTGGATGGAGGGTTTTCTGTAGTGAATGATGGTTTGTGCTCGTTTGGGCAATCGGTGTAGGGTTTTTCTGTGGTTTTGGTTGTTTCAATTGCTTTGTTGAATAACATTCACCAGCCTACTTCGTCAAGCTGTGGTTGTAAGGGGCAGAAAGTGATTGAGGGTAACTACTTTCTCTCCCTTACGATGAATAATGTTTGTGTTCTTTGACTGCTATAGCACATGGTCATATTTTTACGCTCAAAAACAACCATATATTTGTTTGTGTCTTGAATTACGACCACGTATGGTTAAGTAGTAGGCTAATATTTATACCAAGAAAGGTACATCCACTTATGATCAAAATATTAATATTTCTTTTTTTTTTATATTTTAACTTAAAGTACTAATATATATTATTAAAATAAAGCATTATTGTTAAACGTATCTCTTTGATTCTAGTGTCACCATATATTCTGTCTTTTATATAATTTATTATAATTACATCGAAAGTATAAATAGTGAATAAAACAAAACAGCAATAATTCACAATCCACGCCCCATTCCTTTCTTTATTCACTCCAATTATACATTCACGTGGATTAAGTTATTGTTCTTCTTTTAATATTTTTAATTATTACTAATGCAACATACACTTTTTATGACATATAAAATAGATTTTTCATGTTGGTGAATCGAGACAGATACATATAACATAAAAAGCCTAAATTTTATGTGATAGTTGTAGAAATTATTATAAAAGTAATTTTTAGATCAATTCTTAAAAATTCTTTATAGAAAAAAATATCAAAATATCTCATTTTTAGTCTTATTTTTATGATGATTAACATTACCCCTGTAATAAAAAGAGTCACTTGGATATATTTCTAATTGTCATAAAATAAGTTACTTTATATTATGGTTATTATTGTATCTGTCGTAAAAATAATATTCTCTATGACAGATTTAACTTTAATTGTAATAGAAACTCAATGTTTTTATTTTTGCGATGTATTTATTTCTCTATTTACATAACAAATAACCTGCATAATAAACATAGTTTCCAGCACAAATTTTCAAATAGAATCTTAATGATATGATACGTTAACAATTACAAACTTTACTAAAAATTAATGTCTTCTACTACATATAAAATTATTAGTCCTAACATGATTATTAGTATCGAATCTAGGTTAACCTGAGCACTACAAGTTATATACAAATAATATAGTATAATCGACTTACCAAAGTTAAATGATAATAAGACGAATTACTTATATTTGGTGCAATGTATTACAACTTCTTTTTCTAGCAACTTGTTGAAGTCCCCATTACTTCAAATGAGCTTCCATAACTCTATAAAAAGTAATGTACATTCAAATTGTATTAATTATTAAATTTAATAATATTAAATTATATAATATAAGAAATACAATAATAACATCTAATATATTTCTAATTACCAAATTGTTAGTTTTTTTTTTTGCAATAAACATAAGAGAACTACAAAAGATTATTGGAAGAACAATTACTATCAACTGCCAATGATCCTACATCTTGAAATAATATTAGTAACAATTAAGTTTTACATAAATGTGCATTAATTTCTAACATGTATACTTACTAATGCAAATAAGGTGCAAAGTACATTTCTTTGCCTTTATTTCATAATGTCTATAAAAAAAAGTAATTTTTCTTTTTTATTTTTTCTATGTTTAATTTGGACCTAGAGAAGAAATGAGCTTTTATATTCTTTTTTTACTATGCTAAGAAATAAATGGGTTTGTCTCTTCTTCTTTCATTATCTTACAAAAAGAATGGACTTTTCTCTTCATCTTTCATTGAATTTATATAAAGACGTATGTTGTACTCATTTTGACTAATTTGAAATGAAAGAAATTTTTGGAAAATCTTGAGTGTGTCCTATCTCAAGAGATGTTTCTCTTTTGTTTATTCTAGAGTGGTCCTTCAAAGCTTATCTCTTGATGTAGAGAGTTTCTCTCTTGGAGTTTCTTATCTTGTGAGCTAGGTCACAAGTAACAAATCACCATCTTGCTTATCTCATAGATTTGAGTGACGCAAGGTTCTTCCCAATTCCTAACATTGATTCTTATCTTATGGGTTAGGTCACAAGTGACGAATCACCACCATCTTGCTTATCTCATGAATTTGGATGGCGCAAGATGTTGTTCTAATTTCTAGTATTATTTTTATTTCCTGTATTTTCGTTAACTGTTTTCATTTTCGAGTTGTTTGCAAACTTTTAAAAATCACATTCATCCAAGAATCACTTCTTGAAGCTTGAGTGAAACGATCTAACAACCCAAACTTCTTCTCCATTACCATAAACGTTTTCAGATTCTGTTGTACACTTCGGGCTTAGGCATTCCACATCTAAGAACTATAAGTTTAATTCAATGTATGTCTCTTTTGTGAGTAGAGTCAAATTAATTTTATATAATGTTAGTGTCACTTAAGGATAGTATGAAATCTAAATGAGTTAGCATTGGACTATTTGATTCTTATACATGTTTAGTTAATAAATTGAATATATATATATATATATATATATATATATATATATATATATATATTTAATAAATTAAATATATATATATATATATATATATATATATATATATATATATATATGAGAATATGTAGATGAAAAACGAATAAATTATATAAATTAGAATATATGTATATATATATATATATATATGAGTTTATTTTATTTGTTTTTTAGTTATGAATATTGTATTGTTATACGAGAATAAATTATATTTTAGGAGAAAAATTTCAATAAAAATAAAATAAGAAAATAAAAGAATAAATTTATTTTTTAATTTCAGTTTTCAACTTTTTCCTTAAAATAAGTGCATGTTAATAAATTTAACTATGATATAAACATTATATATATATATATATATATATATATATATATAATATTTTATAATTATTAATAGTAATAAGTGATGGGTATATCCGATCATGATTTATTAACATAACTTTTTTTTCTATATTCACTCTACAACAATATAATTATTATTTCATTGAAATATAATATTTTATTAAAAAATAGTTATAAAATAATATTTTTAATGGAAAAATATGAAGATACTTTTTCATGTCTGAAAATATGTATAGAGTTTACAAGGACCCAAACTTTTATATTCAAAATAAATTAAAATCTAAATATTTATCTCAAAAAAAAAAAAAGATTATATAAATTAAAATAAAATATTATCATATATTGATTATAATTTTTCAGTTCATATGTATTAGATAAAAACAGATTTAATCTTATAAGTTAATTTTATAAGATTAAATTAAATTTGAAATTTATTCTTTTTATATAATATCAAAATTTATTATAATAAAATTTTTAAACCAAGTTATTATTAGATCACCTTTAAATATATAATTTTACATACAAATTAATAGTCTCAACATAAAAAAAAATAGGTTAAAAAGTTCATCTTAAAAAACTAATTTATAAATTAAATTAAACTTAAAATTTACTTTTTTTTAATATACTCATTAGAAACCAGTAATGGCATGTATCTCTTTCCATATGTCTTTTGGCCTTCACATTTAATCATTTGCCACTAGATGTTAAATTAATCCCTGAGAAAAGGAACACGTGTAGCACTTTAAAATAATCACTGGCAAAAGGAACACGTGAAAAATAGTGTACAACTTTTTTTTTTACGACTGTAGCGTAATAATATCCTATCTCAAATGGCACGCAAATAATGAATAAATCGTACAAGAATAATTTTTATATATCAAGTTCATTGCAATTTTAATTATAAATGTAGATATAATTAGATTTCCTTTTTAAACTAATCCCTAGTAATTCACGCTAGATTAATCAAGATTTAAATGTTTTTGTTTCTGAAATATTGTCAGAATTTTTATCTTAAATAAATTTTCTTGTTTTTAGGTCCTAAAATATTTTATTTTATATTTAATTTTTAAATATTTTTAATTTATTAAGTTATATGTAATATATATATATATATATATATATATATATATATATTTGGAAATTCTACGGTACCATTGGAAATTTGAAGGGTTTTGATATAATTATATTTTTACTCTCATATATAGTTATTAAGATATGGTCATATCATTGCTTTGTCAATTATTAGTTCCTTGGATTGTTTTTTTCCTTTTTTTCTTTTTACATAGGTTTGTTAACCTAGTTTTGTATTTTACTTTTTTTATTGGATTTGATTTATATAACAACAGATAATTGGTGTGATTTTAAAATATAATTTAGTTAAGATCTCACAATTTATCACTAGTGACACGTAATATGAGTTTTTTTATTAAGGAACTTAATTCTTAATTAATTAAAATATTTTTATTTAAATTTAAAATTATAATTATTTTTATTAAAAATTGATGATAGTTGTTAAAACATTTAGGATAACTTTTATGTTTAAATTCTAAAAAAATAAAATATATAATATATTTTGGAGAAAATTATAGAAATATAATAATATACTATTAATTAAAAATTGGTTATCGTCGTTGAAACATGTTAAGGTAAAGTTTGATGTTTAAAATTATAAAAATTAAGTTATACAATATATGCTTATGAAAAGTGTGGGAATGATGATACACTATTAAAAAGTGTTTCAGTATTTTAAATAAAAAATTTAAAATAGAAATAATTATATTTTTAATATATAAATAAAACTTTAACTAGTTAGAGATTAAATTAAACTGTGAAATGACTTCTTACCAAAATAAAATAAAAAAATGAGAAGAAGTTCCTAAATTTTTTGTAAATATTAGTAAAAAAAAAAAGTTCCAAATCATTCAATTTGTGAAAATAATACCATGGCAATGCTTTGATTTTTTTTTTCATTAAAAGAGATTATCACATTTTTTTCTTAATAGTTAATTACATTAAAGCTAATAAAGTTAAACTAATAATAGGAATGAAATATAAAGTAAATAAAAAACTCAGATATCAAAAGCCAAAAGCATTATTAAGAATCACATGAAAAAAAAAAAAAGAATCACATGAAAAATTATACTGAGGAAAACAAATACATTTAAGTGATTGTTTAAATAAAAAATATCAAGAAAAGATTGCATTGGGGATAAGCATTTGTACCTTATTAATGAGCTGTGGCCAATAAATAGTCTACACTAATCATCTTTTAACTTCCCACCTGTAAGTACCAACCAGTAGGGTACATTTTTTTATCAGCCAAACGGGATTTATATAAAAATTTAAATATATTTTTATTTTCCTTATGAATTTTAATTTTAATGTTTATATATGAAAACATTTTTATTCTTATAAAATTTAAAATAATTTTTTTAAATTTTATAAAATATGTACAAAAATACTTTTCTTTAATTTTTATTCATAAAATTAAATAATTATTGTTAATCTCTAATATTCATAGATAAGTTTTTTTATCAGCATATTCATAGATGATAATGTTTATTTTATAAACTTTAAGAATTTTTCAGAAGATTACATATTATTTAATTTTTATGTTAATATAAGTAGTTATTTAATATTACATTATTAAGAATCAAATGTTAATTTTTAACATTAGAAAAAAAATACAGAAACTAAAATAAGAAATCACGGAAATGTACAGAAATTAAAAAAAAAATTAAACTTTTGTGTCAATATAAGAAAGTGAAGAAAGAAAAGAGGTACCACATTTCACAAAAGCTATACTTTGTTAAAAAAACAAAGAAAAGTAGAAGCAATAGAGAGAGCCATGGGAAGTGTTTCACGAGTCTCCTCTGCAGTTGCCAGAAGGTATCTCAACCCAAAAACCCTTCACCATTTTCTTTTTTCATAACTGTGATTTGATTTGTTAAACACAACTTGAAAAACAGATTGGAAGGGAAGGTGGCGTTGATCACAGGTGGAGCAAGTGGCATAGGCGAATCTACGGCGAGACTATTGGCAAAGCATGGAGCCAAAGTAGTGATTGCTGATATTCAAGACGAGTTAGGTCACTCAGTTTCCAAGGACATAGACTCCTCCTTCTACATTCACTGTGACGTCACGAAAGAGGAACACGTGGAACGTGCCGTGAACACTGCCGTTTCTAGGTTCGGGAAACTAGACATCATGCACAACAATGCTGGGACCATTGGAGTGTGGAACCCCAGCATTCTGCAGAACAAGAAGTCCGATTTCGAGGAAGTGATTAACGTTAACTTGGTCGGTGCCTTCCTCGGAGTGAAGCATGCGGCGAGGGTAATGGTCCCCTCTCGACGTGGCAGCATAATCACAACCGCAAGCGTGTGTGGACGCATAGGTGGCATGGCTTCGCACGCTTACACGTGCTCCAAGCATGGCATTGTGGGGCTGGTGCGAAATGCTGCGGTGGAACTTGGACCCTTTGGGATACGCGTGAATAGTGTGTCTCCTTACGCGGTTCCTACGCCGATGAGTAAGGGTTTTCTTAACACTGATGATGAGGGGATTGCTGCACTTTATTCCAATCTGAAAGGTGTTACTCTTAAACCCCAAGATATTGCTGAAGCTGTGGTTTACTTGGGGAGTGATGAGTCCAAGTATGTTAGTGGCCATGACCTTGTTGTGGATGGAGGGTTCACTGCTGTGAATGCTGGTATGTGCGCGTTTGGGCAATCGGTGTAGGGCTTTTTGTGGTTTTGGTTGTTTCAATTGCTGTGTTGAATAACATCCACCATCCTACTTCTTCAAGCTGTGGTTGTAATGGCAGAAAGTGATTGAGGGTACCTACTTTCTCTCCCCTGTGATCAATATGTTTGTGTCCTTTATCTATTATTTGTGTTCTGATTACGACCACACGTATGGTTAAGTGGGCTAAATATTCATACCAAACAAAATATATCCAATCAAAACATAATATCTTTATTTTTTTATTTTTTAACTTAAAATACTTATACATATTATTATATTTTTTGACTTAAAATAATTACAAGTATAACATTTTAAAGTGGGTTTCGCCAAGCTTGCCATTGACTCACCTTTGCTGAAGAACTTGTGCATATCACCAATATTTCATCTGGAAAACACTTCCTGAAAAATACCGCCCTGGTAAGGATCACTGCTAAAATTCTCCTTATGTGTAGTTGTGTTGTTTTGGACACAAGACCAGACCAAAGAACCCATCCTAAATGATACCAAATGTGTAAAACAGTTCGGAATAACACTTTACCAATGTCCAATGATGTTGGAAACTGGTGTTGTTGCTTGTGTGTCTAGAGCTCCAAGAAGCATGCTTAATTGCATTTCCAATTTGTAACATGTATCAGTCAATAACTTGCAGCCAAGGCCAGAGCGAACTGCACAGTTGTGAATGTGCCAGTGTGCGAGTAAACTTTCATGCCAAAACGTATCGATGTTCTGTACATTCAGCTTTATATCACCACTCACTTGTACCACAGTCTTCCAATATTTTGTGAGCAAATTTGTAAAAGTGTTGTAATTTTTATCTGATATTTCTAAAATAATATATTTTTTTATTTATTTTTGGAGATTCGTGCATAGTAAATACCATGTTATTGTGAAGAAACCTTTGATCCTATTACACCATTCTAGGATGGTTGTCAAAAATAGAAGAAGAATGGGTTAACCACTATAAAATTATGCACTATTCTCACCATTTTAATTAACTCATTAATTCAAATTTTGACTGTATCATTCTTTCTAGTAAACTAAGATCATATTATCTTTACATTATTATCATGTCTGGCACACAATTTATCTATATCCAGAAATATACTATTTTAAATATTTCAAATAAAAATTACACCAATTTAATAAATTTTCCCATTTTATACTCAGCAGTTATGGTACTTATGCCCTGCAGTTATGGTACTTATGCCCTGCCATGACTTATTTGATAGAGTCTCGCTGGAAGCAGTACAATTCCTTCCTATCATAACCATATCCAAACACTTTCAATACAATTAATCAATTAAATAAAAGTTAACATGAAGTTGAAAACACAAAATCAGCACTAACAATTTACATAGAAAAAACTTTTCCATAAAGATATAAGAAATATAAAAAACCGTAAATACTCTATTAATAAAAAAGATAAAGATACAATAATTCTTCCAAAAATGACATATTAATACAATTTTTTTTAATTCTCAAATAATTACCGACAATGGTTCAAAATGTTAAAAGAATCTTGTCATAAGAAAATTTGTCTCCGTTAACCATAGTTGTAATTTCCAATATGACAGAATGAAGCACTGTAAGATAAAACTTGTAGCATTTACATGACGAAAACAGTTTTATAGGTTCTGTTGACAAAGTACTTACTGCAGGAAACCATCAGAATGCAGGGCAAGCACCTTAATATAGAAGGAATAAGTGTTTTCCATCTCAAACATAAAAACAGATCAGCATAAGAGTTATGACAGGAATAATTAACGATCAGAATACTTTTCAGAGGGGACATGTATGCTACCTGTTTTCTTCCTCTAATTAGGCCATGGTAATATAAATAATGAAACTGAATTTTTTAATATTGTATTTTATACTTCTCTTTCACATTTGCACTACTCATATCCCTTTGTATAACTTGAAATATCCAACCCTAATTCTCAAATTTTTAAGTTGATCAACACAACTCCAAACACTCCCAAAATTTCCTCTTTTTCTGGCTAACAAAAAAGGCACTTGCACTGGCCAGGGATTTTAGCCATGTTTGTAACTTATAACGAATATGGGTTAAGAGGTTGGTGGTGATTGGGGCCTATATATGAATAGAATCATATGAAATACAGAATTAAAATGGTGACTAATGTAATTAAAGATGCTTACTAGATACAACTAACTGGTATAATTATATATGAAATTTAATAAAAAAAAAAACACCAAATATGTTATTTATTGTCGTTATTGAATGATTTTAGAATAAGTGGACACAATTCACACATCATTGATTTTTTTTTAAAACACTCCAATAATACATTCCTATGATTTTATTTATTATTCTTTTAGTTTTTTTCAAGTTACTTATAATTTTTTTTTAAACAGCAAAAAATGAATGAATAATAAAGTAAGTACTTCAGAGGTGTTCCAACCCTTATATACACTACCGCATCAAGAAATAAGTGCCTAAGAAACAAATTCACCTTTCTAGACATATTTAAGCACAAATAAACATAAACAAATAAAATACACACAAGAAACTGAAACCACCCAAGAATACATAATGTTAGCAAGGTCACAACTCCCTAATCACTTAACCTGCAAAACCTGGCCACTCTCAGACTTTCATAACAAATCTCACCTAACTAACATGAAAATCTAAGCCATAGCATGTAAGCACACCATCGGAGATAAGTGCCAATCCGAGTAAGAAAAATTGGTTCTCTTCAACTTAAACTTAAACCAGAGCCAAACCTTTAACTGAGCTAGACAAAATATTTCTTCAGCATCCACAAGCCCACCTTTAAAAACCACCTTATTTCTAAGATTCCATATCTCTGAAACAATAGTCACCCACATTCCTTTCCACACTCTATTAACTCCCTTCCTTTGACTCAATAGACAATAACTCTGAAAATTAACAGATGTAGACTCATGTCTAACAACCACGTTTCCTACCCACCTGTCACACATATCCCATACTTGTCTTGTCACACTACAGGTATTAAAAAGATGTTTAGCAGTTTCAACATGTTCCTGCACACTCTCTAGTTGAACACCCCTTCTGGCTAGGTTGGATCTAGTTGGCAACCTATCCAAAAGTAACCTCCAAGCACACACTAACACTGAAGGAGCAATTTTTAAAGACCATAATACCTAAAAAGTCTCTGAAATCTGCATTAGATCCTCACAATTCAAGATACTGTAACCAGACTTAACTGTATACTTTTGAAGATCCTCCTCCACCCAAACCAACCTGTCTTGACCCCTCACCTCCCACTTGACATTAGAAATCATGGCTATCATTTGTTCTTCTAGATTCTTTTCCCAATCAAGCCTCTCCCTACGCCAGCTAAGATTCCAAGTTGTACATCGAGAAGGCCTATTATCCTCCCATTCTACAAGATCTCCTACCAAACTATCTTTATTCTGAGAAATTGAATACAATCTTGGAAAGTTTTCTTTCAGAGCAAGACCATCTACCCACCTGTCTTCCCAAAATTTAACACACTTCCCATCCCCAACTCTCCATTGAAGTCTGCAATCAAACCAATTTCTTTGTAAACCTTTACCACAAACCTTTTTCACGTCCTTCCACCATAAGGACTCCTTTTTATAGACTGAAGTATCACCCATATACCTCCAGTTGTCATACCTGGCTTCTAATATATCTCTCCACAAGCCCTCATTCGACACCCCCAACCTCCATTTCCACTTAGCGAGCAATGCATCATTAAAATATCTGATATCCTTAATACTCAAACCACCAACTTCAACTGGACTACAAATCGTGTTCCATTTCACGCAGGCAATCTTACTGCTTTCATAACCCCAGCCCCAGAGGAACCTAGCCTGAATGCGTCTGATCTGGTTACAAACACTGACAGGAGCTTTGAAGAAGGAGAAATAAAACAAGGGTAGAGCACTAATAACTGACTTGATGAGACAAATCTAACCTGCCATCAAGAGCAATCTACCTTTCCATCTCGATAATCTAGATCTAATCTTATTCACAATAAGCTTCCAAAACTCACACCTCCTAGGATTTCCTCCAATAACCATACCTAAGTACTTAAAAGGGAGGTCCATCTATCGACTATTAAGACATTTTGAGTACACAATTTTATCAATCTCAGATATTCCCACTGCCCCAACCGTACTCTTATGAAAATTAACCCTAAGCCCAGACACCAGCTCAAATGATCTCAAAATCGCCTTGATAACCAGGACATTATGGTACGAAGGGTTACAAAAGAAAAGTGTATCATCCGCAAATTGCAACAGGTCTACCTGCACTCTCTGGCTACCCACCTCCACGCCTTTGAACATACTAGCACTTTTAGCTTCCCTCATGAGCCCAGAGAGACCCTCAGCAACTATAATGAATAGGAATGGCACTAACGGATCACCCTGCCTGAGTCCCCTCTTAGGCTTAAATTCTTCCGTGGGACTACCATTAACCAAAACAGAGACTGAAACCGATTCCAAACAAGCTTTGATCCAATTTATCCATTTAACCTTAAAACCTAATCTTCCCAGCATGTAGTAAAGAAACTTCCAATTCACAGAGTCATATGCTTTTTCAAAGTCCACTTTTACCAACACTCCACTTTTCTTCTCCTTCTTGAGGTAACCCACTGTCTCATTTGCTACTAGAATGCTATCTAACATACCTCTCCCCCCAAGAAATGCGGATTGATTCACATCAATAACACTAGGAAGCACCTTCTTCAATCTATTTGCCAATATCTTGGAAAGGATCTTGTAAACACATCCTACTAAAGAGATCGGTCTGAACTCATTCAAATCAGAGGGATTATCCTTCTTAGGAACCAATGTAATAAACGAAGCATTACATCCTCTCGGAATAAAACCAGTGCTTTGAAAGTATAAGATAGCCTTGACAACATCTTTACCAATTACCTCCCAATTATTCTTTAAAAAGAAGAAATTAAACACACCAGGACCAGGGCATTTCGAGCTATCACATTGGCTCACAGCTTCTAACATTTCCGCCTCAGTAATAGTATTACACAACCAAGCATTATCAGCCTCCGAGATAGACCTAAAACGCACACCATCCAAATTAAGCTTGCACACCTAAAGAGCCTCAAATCTTCTTTCAAAGAATCACTTCACCTGACTTTTGACACGACGCGGGTGTCCACACCTAATAAAAGTATTGAGTGGATGTTAGCATTGCACTGGATGTCCATTTATCTGTTTCCTAAAACAAAATTTGTATATGTTGATTTTTGAGAAGTTATTTTGTTAAACAACTATTTTATCTAGTTTTCGTAATAGTTGCATAAAAGCTCATCCGTTGTTTACTATATCAAACTCAAGCAAGTATGTACATTTTCTCATTAATTGTGAATATAGCTCAAAATGTATATTCATGTTAATCAAATTTTGTCTTATTTTAACCTTATTTTATTTATCTTTTCCTTTATATTAAGCAATGTTACAATTAAACTGTCATAAATATTTGTCTGGACATGACATAATGTTAATCTTTTATATCTGCTCATATACCAATTGACTATTGTGGGGTGTTAGATGCAACTTCATTCTCTAATTAAATTATATATCAATTTAGAATTTAGTAATAAAAGTTATTAAAATATATGTAGTTAATAATATATATCAATTATAGTAACTTAATTAATCATTAAATTCAATTATTATTTTTATTTTATAGTTATTTAATAACTAAAATTACAATTAGCAATCATTTTATTTGATAATTAAAAATTATTCTCTAAATAATTTTTTTCAATAAAGAAATTTATCCTAGAATTTCAAAGAGTTTCTCCTCAAATTATATAAGATCCAACCGAACGTAAAATTTAAAATTTAAGTTAAACTCTTAAATTATCCCACATAAATTATAAATGTTACATTAATCTTACGTAGTCTAACATAAATTAATTAATTTTACTTATGATATTATCATCACACTTTTTTTCATGAATAAATATTTGAAAAATATGACGTAATTAAATTTTTTTAGTAGTGTTAATTAAAAAGTATATTCTTATAAAGGTGATTAGATCACGAAGTATATTAATATTAATATATAATGAAAATTTTCTTATAATATTTTAAAAATTACCTTTAAATATAACTATTTCATATATATATATATATAAGTCACATAATCGAATTTTTTCTTGTAAATACTCCATTGTTTTTTAATATCTTATATCAAATAATAAAACAACAAAACATTAAAATATATTTTAAAGATTTTTTTCTATATAATTTTTAACTATAGTAATTAATAATGATTTTTTATTTTTTTACATTTTCAGAAATGCGAACTCAGTGCACAGTGCCTGTGTTTTTGACGCCTGTATTTTCGATACCTCTGTTTACATTAAATATATATATAATGTAATAAGCCACATGCATCATGAACAATAATTACAATAGAGCGCTCATCTTATACACATCTAACGAAGCAATCAAATTTGTGACAATGAAATCTAGCCTACCATCAGATCTTTCTCTGGTTATTATTAAAGTATCAAATGAAAGTAAGGAAATTTTTAATTTATGTATCAAATAAGCAATAAATATTGAAAAGTTAAAAAAAAAGTATAATTATTTAGTTATTTATTATTTTATTAAGCTCTATGAGGTAGGGTACGTAATTATGTTTCTAATAGCATAAGATTAGAAACAAATATGACCTCGACAAAGAACAGAGGAGGTTACGTCCTTCTTTTTCTCTGCTTTGTGTGGTTGAGAAGATGGGTGATGGAGGATTGATTTTGACTGTGTGGAAGAAAAAGTCATTATAAAAAGGCAAATGGTTTGATTTAATAGAAATGAAGTGAATTTGAGTGTAAAATTTATTAATAAATATGATTTGTTCGATTAAATCAACAAAAGTTGGTAGGTTACTATTTTATATGTAATTTTAAAATTGTTTTTGGTGTATATTTTAAAATATAAGCATTTTTTTAAGAAAGTTAATTAAAAAGATGAAAATAAATTATTTAGAAAAAACTAATTATCGATATAAAATAATTACTTAATACTAATATTTAGCATTAATTAATTAATACTAATATTTTCAAAAGTAAAAAAATTAAATAAATAAACAAATGTAGACAACATAGTTATTTACACAATATCCATAAATTTCTAACTTTCTCTCCGTCTCACATAATTTTCTTAGTGTGAACTTTTTCCACAAGTTCACTCGTATTAATTATACCAAATACCTACTAATATTATTAATAAAATTATTACTATTATTATTATTAATGTATCAATAATATTAATAATAATATTGTTATTATTATTGTTATAATATTAATATTATTATTAATATTAATAATAATCATCGTCGTATCATAAGAACAATAATAATTATAAAATTTTCTTGATTCATAAGAATAATAATAATTATAATATAATCATAAAATTTTCTTGATGTGGTGATAGGTTTCTTTTGAATCATATATCTATTAAAAAGGTATTCGATCAAAAAGATATTATATCTAAAATGAAAAGAAATTAATTTGTATATTTTGTAAAATGACTCTATTTTACCTTAATTTTTGTATATTATAAATTCTATTTTTGCTTAAGCAGATTGGCTCAAATTAAACCTTACAAATATCTTTTTAATTTAATATAAATATATATCTAAATGTTTTTAAAATGTAAATAATTTAAAAAATTTAACTACATTTGTTTTATTATCACATGTTATTTAGAATAAAAAAAGAATTAAATGTTTTAATTTGTTTTTACTAATTCATATAGTAAATACTTCCAATTAGTTTCTTAAGAAAAATGAAGTAAAAATAAAATTAAAATATTACAAATCTAAACTTTATGTTTGAACATATATTATAAGAAATATAAAGATAAAAACATAGTGTTATTATAAAAAAAACTTAAATTACTGATAAAAAATTATCAACGGTAGATTAAATATTATTATCGATAGATTTTATAAAAAAAATTATATTTGATTTACCAACGAATTTAAAAATTGATTTAATTTGTCAATAACTACGAACAGATTTATCAAGAGAGAAACTTACCACCAAAGTTATTTGTCAATAAATTGGCAATTTCACAATAATAATAATATAAATAAAATAATAATATTTATAATAATAATAATAATATTTATAATAAAATTATATATTACACAATTGGATATTGTGAACAAAGGTTTTCTTTAAATATAATTATATTATTATTTATTTTGTTTTCTTTTTTATCTTTTATTTTAGACATGAATTTTTATATAACTACTTTACTGCTTAACATCTTTCGCCTTCCCATAGGTACTTTCATTGATCTCTAAACTTATATTTTCTTTAAATACGTGACCAACAAAGTCAACCAAATACCTAATCACATAATTGGTTAAAAATGGGCACAATTCGATCACTTACAAAACCTCATCAGAATCTAAAATTGTATATTGCTCATCAATATATGATAAAGGTGTTTTCTTAACACTCAAACCATTACTCAACTTGAGATTATCAAGTCAATAAATCTTGAGTGGTTGTTTGAATAATTATAGATAGGATAAAATTCTTTAAATTTATAAAAGGTGTCCTCATTTTTAGGTAGTGAAAGATACATAAAGAATAATTTCTATTTTTATGTGACTACAAAAATTGAATTGACGTTTATATTTTTATGGTCTTTTATATCTTTATAATTTTTTATACAATATTTAGAGAGAGTTGTTTATTATAAATATAGATAAATTTGTAGAGATTTACAAGATTAAATTTGATTTGATAAGAGTATTTTGTGAGATATAAAAAGATAAATTTGTTAGAAATGTCCTTTTCATATGTGCAAAAAAAAGTCACATAAAGACATATTAAATATTATATCATTAGTAGACACTAATAAAAAAAAATATTTATCATCTTACACTTTTATTAATTTAAAAAATAAAATAAAATATTAATCACATCATTTATATCATTTATAGGTTTATAAACTTTTTCTTCAAATCTTAGTAGTTATCTCTTATTCAAACAACTCAATTTATTTTCTCAAATCTTCTTTAATCTACTTCTTCAAATCCATCAATTCTTTTAAACAAAATATTAAAATGGATATATTTTGGACAATGCATCGTTTAGTAAAGTATGTATGATTTAATCACTCATATTCTTCTTAACATGCATTATAGTTAACACAAAAATGCAAATAATTATTCTTTCAATATAAAATATTAAAAAATATGTTTCACCTTAAGTAACATCGTTAGAATTTAAATATAAAGCCAAACTGAAAATCTATTAGATGAAAGAACCTCCAAACTTTAAGTATCACATCAAGTATATTATTCTATTCTATTTAAGGACTAGTTTACATAACAACTTCATTTTATTGATAGTTCTTTTCTCCTTGAAGCAACTTCATTCATCTATCAATTTTTTTTTCATATTAATCCAAATAAAAGGTACTATATGTTTATATTTTGGTTGCCAAATTTGAATACTGAAATTCATAGCTGATTGTAATATTTTGTATACAGTGATACTCCCACGTGAAGTGACAGAAAACTGAAGAACAGGTATCATTTGTAGGCATCATTTGTTCACTGACGATAATGAGTTGAGCCAAAAAGTACAGGCAGAGGATGCTAGCCTCAAAATTCTGCATCCCTAAACTGCGGCCTCAACTCATAAATCATCTTAACCACAAAATAAAAAGTTTTCTCTGCAAAATATCTTTTAGTATTAATTGTACATTCAACTTAAAACTGTTTATTTATGATTTAACTTGTTTTATACACCGTATGACTTCAACTCACAGTACTGTGTTCGAAAGAAATTTTTAACTGATCCAAATCTGATGCTCTGGGTGTGATTAAAAGCAAAAATTCCAAATGTTTTGTTTTCCTAATAATTTGCAGGGTGATAATTGATTGAAACCATCAAATTTTTGCATCAGCTTCACAACTATTTTTATTACTCTTTTGTTAAAAAAATATAATTTATCATTTAATTAAATATGTTATTTAATATTTTATTATTAAAAACAGTTTGTATCATAGTTGCTTTTTAAAAAATGATGTCAAGATAGTTGTTTTTCTAATTTCAATATAAACTGCAATCTTGGACTGTTTTTCTCAATAATTTCATTTAAAAAAATTCATATGCCAATATTATTAATTACAGTAAACTAAAAATTTGATGCAAAATTGAATTCACAACGTAAAACAATAATATTATTTTGGTCGAAATTGAATTTTTAAAAAGTTGAATCTCAACTTCTCAGATAATATCAGCCGACACCAAAAAATTATTCGAAACTTAGTTTTTGGAAAGAGGACCTCCGAAACTATAAATAATACTGCCAAACATAGGAAAGAGCCAAAATTCAGTGAAACTTTTAAATTTCTTTAAAAAAAATAATGAAAAAGCACAAAAAATTTAAAAAAAAAAACATAAAAGAAAAATACTACCGAAATTTAGCTTCCCAAAACCATATTCCGATCAATTTTTAGATACTATGTTGTGACTATGATTCAACAAACCATATATATAAACCCAAAAAAGAATATTTTAATAAATAATGTTAATAACAAGTTTATTTAGAAAAAAAAGTGAAATAATTGAATTGTGGAAAGAAAACTCCAATCTTATCCCTTAAAAACCCGTGAGGATGAACGGACCCGCAAGACAGTTGTGTTCTTGGTATTAATGGTTTCTCTGATTAAAGCTGAGAATGGGTCCTGCATTCTTGTCTTCCTCAATCATATCTTTTACGTGTAACTGTCAACTTTGTCCCTTTTCGAGCATATAAAAGTTCTCCTGCTAAACAACCCAAATTGGTGCAACTTGCTATGTAGTGAGTGCCCCATTTTCGTTTGCACTGTTAACTTGTTTTGTTTGGAATGTTCTGTAACAGCACAATGTTAAAGATAGATTTTTGTAATGGATTATGTTTAGTAATTATATAATCAATATTCATTTTAGTCTCTTCATTTTTTTTAAAGAGTTGAAGTTGTTAATTCTTTTGATTATTAAAAGAAAACTTTTGATTTTTAGAAACAGACCCTTAATTCTTTTTTTTTTCTTGTGAAAAAATATGTAAAAGAATAAATCAAATGAGTGCATCAAATTTTCCTAAATAAATTATACTATCCATTATAACATTTTTTTAATACTTTCCACCCAACTTGTATATCTTCTATTTCACTATCATTTTGATCAAATTTAAACAAGATAATCTTATTATGACTTACAAATATGAAAATTATTAAATAATTGTATAAGGTAAAAGCCAACCAAAAATAGATAATAATAGCTAGATTTATATATATCATAGATAAGTTAAAGATAACATGACTGCAATTTTATCATTATAATTTCTTAAAAAAATTATTAGAATGGGAAAAGTTTAAATTTATTACGAGAGTAGGTAAGTCATAGTTATAAAACACGATTTCATATTGAAAAAAAAAATGTGTATTATAAATCTGAGTTGAACTTTTTCTTTTCAACTGTGAAGAAATCGTGTTTAATAGGAATGATTTATTCTTTTTTTTCTTATCAATGTGAGGTTTATCGTGTATGATTTTGATTTATGTAATTTATTATCATTTTTTCAAGTCGTATACAGTAACATAATTTTAATTTTTTATTGAAATTATATATGAATAGCACAAATTTTACTTTTTTGACTAAAATAATGTATGATAAATATTAATTTTATTTTTTTAAAATTGAAGTTGAGTATAACAATACTTCTACATTTTTAAAAAAAAAATTGTTAACATGGGAAATACATTGAATATGTAGTTTTTATTTTTATTTCTGTCTTTTATAAAAAGAATGAAAAATTTTATTTAAATCTTTTACTTGTTTTGTATTATATAATTATATTTTATGTATTTGTATTTTATTTTGTTTTATTATATGCTATATGTATTGAGAAAAACTAAAAATTTAATGTATTATTTTTGGTGGATAAAAAATAGAAGTAAATAAACAAATAAGACTCTTAAAATTAATTAAAACAAAATTCAAATGAACATTAAATTTCCACTGATTACATAACGGTAAAAAGAAAATTATCTATGAGAGTATATACAACAAAGTTATCTTTTTCTTTGTTTTCTAACTTTTTTTTAGGTTTAGTATATATATGAGGAGGCAGCTAAAGTATAATCTTGTACTTATTCATTATTATTATCTTTATCCACTGACTTTCACTATCACACCTTTGGTTTTTTACCATACATAGCATATAATAGAACAAAATAAAATACAAGCAAAATTATAAATACATATAATCTTAAAAAAACTATTAATATAAAACAAATAAAATATTTAAATAAATTATTAAAGTTTGTGAGGCTTGGATTGATAATGGTTGGACTTCATTTCATCTTCTATTTAATATGTCTGGTATTGATAATGTAAAAGAATTATGTTATTTTAAGGTTCCTGACATATCTAATTGTACTTTGGAATATTAACTCAAAAAACAATAAGGAATTTTCTCTGAAACTACAGTCTTCTTGAGACTAGGGTAGATTGATTATTCCTGTTAAATCTTTGATTTTTTAGGAAATTGTTTGATTAATCGTGTGTCTACTTGTAAGAATGTTTAATATAGGAGTTTGACTACATCTTCTATCTGTTCCTTGTGTAAATAAAGTGAGAAAAAGGTCATTTATTTTTTTAGTGCTATGTAGCACTTAAAATTTGGACTTGGTCGAGGCAAGTGTTTCCAATCACATAATTCTTTTCTTTTGTTTGATTTTATACATATTATTAAAACAGAAGGTAGTACTCTTGTTAAATATGTCTGCTTAACTACTATTATTTTTGTGTTTGGATGATGTGAAAAATGAGAAGTCATTCTAGATTCCAACACACTATTAATATGGAGGCCAGTATACATATAATTAAAGGTTGTATTTTTTTATTAAGTAATTATTCTAAAAAAATAATGAATAATGATATTAAGAAATTTTTTTTATATAGAAGTACATTGATATAGTAACCAGGCCTTAAAAGATCTTAAGATCGTTCAAGTTATTTGGATGATGCCTGATATAAGTTAGATAAAAAATAAATATGGATGAAAATGTTAGAGGATGTCCTGACCATGCTACTCGTAGGAAAATTTTTAAAGACATTAGAGGAGAATTCATTGGTTGTTTCTCTTCTTTTTTAGGAGTTCACAATGCTTTATATGAAAAAATTATGGCAAAAGTTTTAGTATTGAATATTCTAGGATTAGTGACTATAGAAAAATATGGATAAAGTGTGACTATTTCTTTAATTTACCAAGCATTTTCTTCTTATCAAATTGTTTTATGATCTCTTAAAAAAATAACGAAAATGTACAAAAATTTTGTGATACTATAGATTTTAAAGTTTCTTATACTTTTGTGAAGAAAATCATTGTACAGATAAATTTATTCATTTTAATATTAAAGAAAAAACAAACTTTAAGTAGTTTAATTAATTTCATTTTCCAAATTTTATTAATTTAATATTTTTATAATAAGTTTAAACTTTTTTATGTTGGTTAATTTCTTTTAAGAAAGATTGCTTTATTTTCTTATATGAATTTGATTTGATCTTATATTTTATTTTTAATTTTTTTTAATATTTTTCATGTAATGACACTTATTGTCTAACATAAATTTTATAAAAGAATCATTAAATATTCATTCCTTTTAAAACCATAAAAAAAACATAAAAATTATAAAAAAAAATATGAAAAAATAGTGTTACACAAATATTAAAAAGAAACTTCTATTATCAAAATACAATTATCAATTACGAAATTTAAAATAAAATAGAACTCATGTTTATCCTATATAACCTCAATAAGAAAATAAAAGTCGTTTTCACGAGAATAATAAAAAATTACATATGCTGAAGTGAGAAAAACACTTGTCATTTATTTTTTGAGTGTTATATAGCACTTAAAATTTGGACTTGGTTGAGCAAGTGTTTCCCAACACAATTCTATTCTTTTGTTGATTTTATGCTGAAGGTAATCCTCTTGTTAAATATGTCTACTTAATTATTATTATTTTTTGTGTTTGGATTCTAGATTCCAACCTAATATGAATATGGAGGCAAATATACATATAACTAAAGATTATATCTCTTTATTAATTAATCCTTCTAAAAAATTAATAAATAATGATATTAAAAAAATTTCCATATTGAAGTACTTTGATATAGTAACTAGGCCTTAGAAAATTTTAAGATCGTTCAAGTTATTCAGAAGATGCCTTATATAGGTTAGATAAAAAAATTAAATATGGATGAGAATGCTAGTGAAAGATGTCTGATATAGGTTAGATAAAAATTAAATATGAATGAGATATTTTTAAAGACATTAGAGGGAAATCTATTGATTGATTCACTTCTTATTTAGGACTTCACAATGCTTTATATGTAAAAATTATGGGAGTGGTCTTAGTATTGAATATTCTTGGACTAATGACTATAGAAAAAGATAAATAAAGTATGACTTGTTTTTTAATTTACCAAGCACTTTCTCCTTATCAAATTCTTCCATAATCTCTCAAAAAAAAAATAACAAAAACATTCAAATGTTGTGATACTATATATTTTAAAGTTTGTTCAATTTTTGTGAAAAAAATCATTATACACAAAAACTTATAAATTTTAATATTAAATAAAAATTAAATTTAAGTAGTTTCTTTTCCAATTTTAATTAATTTAATCTTTTTAATAAGTTTTAATTTTTTTTATGTTGTTTAATTTCTTTTAACAAAGATTGTTTTATTTTTTTCTATATGGATTTGATTTTATCTATACTCTACTTTTAATATTTTTTTTTTAATATTTTTCATGTGATGACACTGGTTGTCTAACATAAATTTTATAAAAGGATCATTAAATATTCATTCCTTTTAAAACCATAAAAAAAACATAAAAATTATAAAAAAAAAATATGAAAAAATAGTGTTACACAAATATTAAAAAGAAACTTCTATTATCAAAATACAATTATCAATTACGAAATTTAAAATAAAATAGAACTCATGTTTATCATATATAACCTCAATAAGAAAATAAAAGTCGTTTTCACGAGAATAATAAAAAATTACAAAAATCAAAGATAAACGACTATGAAAATAATAATAAAAATATTAAAAAAATAAATACGACTTTATCTGAAAAATAAAAGAAAATTGTTCATTGCTCGTGAGTTCTTTATATCTGAAAAGAAAATTCAACTTATACTTATAAAACACGATTTCTTTTTTCTTTTGTTATAACAACAACTTACCCACTCTCACAGTAAATTTAAAATTTGTGCATTCTTTAATTTGTAACTAAAATGATAAATTATGAACACATGAACAGGTTACGTGGATCGAAATCTTAAACCTGCAGTTACAGTAGATGGATTACGGATGCATATACAATTGTTTTCCAACCAATATGCATTGTATGGTTGTACTTTTATTAGCTAAATTTTATGGTCTGCATTTTTATCATCCACAACAAATAGCCGTTGGATCTACTCTCTCAATTCAATGATACTTACCCTCAAAACCTCTCCCTTTCTGTTTGTTCTTTAATATGTGGTAGATATGCAATTTGAGAGGCTCTGAAACTGCAAGTGGATACTTATTTATCATCAATTAAGATAACACTATATTGGTAATTGCCTTCACTTTATTTATTATACAATTAATATAGTTGTCACTGTAATATTTGTCCATTTCTATGTAATATAGTTACACTCTCTTTTGAATACACTCATTATTAGTTTTTTTTTTATAAAAAAAAAAAAACTCATTTTTTCATGTTGCATGTCCCCTGTTTAATGGATCATCATTTTGATAAACTTCAATCAATTTTAACTAATAGTATATGTTAAAAATGATGCATTACAATTTTCACCACAAAAAAGCAATTTCAATTCATGTAAAACTTTTGTTTAAATTATTCTGGTTTTACAACACAATAAAGTACCTATTTATGTTCTTGGCAGAATTTGTTATGCAAATCAATGTTATCGATCGTTCAATAAATATAAAGAAGACCTAATTAAAATATGAAGGTGAACTCTTAATCAAATATAATGTTTTTTGGGTTGGATAATGTTTGGTTTGTTTATGTACCTAGACCACCTTGTTACGGAATCTGGTGGAGACAGTTAAGTATCTCGTTTTCTCATAAGTTTTAATGAACCATAATTCTTTCTCCTGATGAGCTGGTGCCAATTGTTAGGTATAGTTTCTTTATTTTTAAGAACCTTTTTAGGGTTCCATACTCATCGATCACCAACCTTTTAAATTATTCAAATAAAGTATTAACTATTAATGACCAATAGCTATCAAGAACCTCGACTTTAATAAGAGTTTTCTTTCAAATTATAATGTTTTTTCATTTATAAAACTCGAACTCAAAATATTTTTTAAGAATATCAAATTTAGTATTACTCTAATGAACAACTTCTTGGTTCTCTCTTTAGTTTAGACAGGGTGAATTATTTTACTTATTTCAAATTCAATTTGAATCTTTATAAGTTTAAGTTGTAATGAGAAAATTTACTACTTAGACTTCACATGATAAAACTTTTTAAAAACATTTATTTGGCTTATTACAAAACTTTAAAATACATTTTTATTAAAAATTTAGTTATATAATCTTCTAAAATAATATTATTACTTAAATCACACAATTTTGAGAATTATTTTGTTTTTTTCTCAATTCATAAACTACCGTGACACCATTTTTCGATTTCAGGGATTAAAATTTTCTTTATTAAAAAAAATCTCTAACAATTCCTAAGTTTGAACTTTATGATTAGTAGCCGTGACTGGATGCTTGCATTAGACATGCAAAGTTTAATAACACGTATTATCATTGTTAAGATTTTATGGTATAAAAACAGTTATTATTAATAACTTAATCTTAAAATAATTATTATAAAAGACAATAAATTTATAATATATTATTAAAAGACAATGTAAAACAAAAATTTCACGTGAATGTATAATTTATAATAAAAAAATAGTAAAATTTGGACAATAGTCATATATGAGGACAATGAAGCTGTGTCGTTCCCTGCTATACATGTCTCCTCTTTCAGTCTCACCTTCTCTACTGTTATACGCTATTCCATTAAATCTCTCATTCAATTACCATCAATCACCTCCCTCTGCAATCTTCAATTCCTTCCTATCCCTTTAACTTCACTCTGCACTATATATATGTGCCAAAGAGAAGAACAACCCCACTTTGTTTTTAGGTCAAACAGTTAGAAACTGTGATTGGTGAAGAGAGATGAGGAAGAGAGCAAGGAGTCCAAGGTTGGATGTGAGGCTGAACCTGTCCCCTCCGAGGGCAGCCACCTCGGTATCTTCCTCGGATCTGTCATCGGAATCTTCCAGTTCGTCGCAGGTTTCTGTGGAGAGCTCATGCGTGTCTTGTGAAGCTGAAGAGACAAGGGCAATGCTTCTCGTAGGTTGTCCTCGGTGTCTCATGTATGTCATGTTGTCGGATGTTGATCCCAAATGCCCCAAGTGCAAGAGCACTGTGCTGCTTGACTTCCTCAACAACGAAGAAAACAATAAGAAGATTCATTAACGACCAAAACAGGATTTTGTTGTTGTTAGGTTCTCTTTGTTTGTTAAGTAGGAATAGATTTCGCATTTCCTCTCTCAGTCTTCTTGTGAATTGCTATTCCTGTACAAGACTAACTATGGGAAGAGAAATTAAGTTTCCTTTTCCTTTTCTTTTTCAAAAACTTGTTTTGTTTCATGTGTAAATTAACTTCAGAACTCTATCCTTTTACCATTTTATTTTCTCTTATTAATATTTATTGACAGTTTTATCCACAAATACAGCTGTTTTGGTTTAGGAGTTGATATATGACATGAAAAGGAAGTTGGGAGAATAAAATCACTCGTAGAAGATGCAACAACATCTCCGATTTTGTGTTTGATATTCGTGCACAGGCAGTTTAAATCAAATTTTACCGACTCGTTTGGGATGGTTTTTTTCATTTGATTGTGACCTGCTCACAAAAGTGAGAAATTCTATAACTATTATATTATAGCACCTTTTTAATCTTATTATAATTATTATTACTTTTATAATAATTATTATTATTATTATTATTATTTTTATTAATATTATAATAATAATAATATTATTATTACAATAATAATATTATTAATAATATTATTCTTGTTATTATTCTCATTATTAGTTATTAGTTATTGTTATTTTTTTTGTTTTTATTATTATTATATTATTATTTTTATTATTATAATAGTTACTATTATTATTATTATTATTATTATTATTATTATTACTATTATTATTACTATTATTATTATTATTATTATTATTATTATTATTACTATTATTATTACCATTATTATTATTATTATAATTATCAAATATGTTGATAATTATTGATGGATAATTTAACAAACAATTTAGTAACAAATTTATCAACAAATAATTTGATTATCAATTTAACAATAAATTTATTGATGAATAATTTAACGATTAATTTATTTGTTTATTTTGATGAATATATAATTATTATCGACAATAGTTATTTTATTATTATTATTATTATTATTATTTATTTATTTTGATAAATATATAATGTTTGTTTCAATACTCCAATACCAATAGAACTTCTGGCTACAATTTTCCCTGCAAGTTGATCTGGTTTTGTCAAAGACCTTATGCAAGTCTAAATTAATACTGGTTATATATTGGTTTCGTGCATATTTTACAACAATTTCTATAATGGAAACAGTCTAGCAACTATAAGACATATATTGTCTTTCATTCACTACTACTACTCGCCTTCTATCATTTCTAGGATTTCTCCTCTTCCTGTTTTTTCTTCGTGACTTTCTTTTGCTTCAATATGTATAGTGGCTCTCCTCCATACTTCAACCATAGTTTCCGCCTTATCCCATAAAAGACACTGGCTAAAAGGATTGACACACAATTCCTTCATAAATCATTCCATAAACATCTCCTCATTCCAAAAATCTATCTTAATCATAACTTCACAAAATTGGTTGAGATAGCCCTCGAGCGGTTCTTCTTCCTATTGTCGTATATCAAACAAATCTGCCATTGGAGTTTAACTTAATTTGCTGCAAATTGTTGAAGGAATAATTGAGAGAAAGTCTGGAAAGAGTCTATCATGCCATATAAGATTCTGCCGAACTATTATATGGTCGTTCTAGTGAGAATGCTTACAAACATCTTGCAATGAGAATAAGTTCCGATTAAGGCCAGAACAAAATAGGGGCTCAAATTTCCATTATATTCTCAAGCATCTTTCCAACAAAACAACAGTATGAACAGTCTTTTACCTCCGATCTGGACCACCTATGTAAGATCTGTTCTTTTGTAGTTTTAAAGGCTTGCATCAAGATAATTAAACCACACACCAGTAGGACTGAACAGCCAATTTGAACCTACCTTAATCTAGGTGATCTTACCCAACTCCATCCAAATCATTTTGATCCTCCAAATCCAAATATTTACCATAAAATATACTCTAAAATTAAAAATGGCATCAAAATAGTTTTTAAATTGATGTATAATAGCTTGGTACAAGAAGATCAATTAAATTCATGCAATCAGACCTTGAGCCAATTTATGAAGCAGGTGCTTTGAGCTGACATTATCAGACAGTGGGGTAGAGGGTGGAACATATATCCGTGCCTTCTTAAGAATTTCAGCAACAACCCAATGTTTATGCTTGCTCAATGGCCTAGAAGGATCAAGTCGAACCTAATAACAGGACAAAATCAATAGATTTACTAGCTTTTGGGCAAAACAAGTGTACAAACAAATTAAGGGATGATAATAAGAGGAACAAGAATATAAGTGATGGGCCAATTAGATGGATAAGTTCATGTTACTAACTTTGTCACCAATGTTACAGAGGTTGTTCTCATCATGAGCCATGAATTTCGAGGTGCGCTTGACATAACGATCGTACACCTTGTGGTAGAATAGTCTATCCACTGCCACCACAACCGATTTCTGCATCTTATTGGAAACTACCATTCCAACTACCTGCTTCATTTTCTCCTCCCAACCTGCAATACACCAATTGAGTCTTTTTTAAAAGTAATTACACATTTGAACTTCATGGGCTGAAACCAGGGATGCAAATATTTGTCCTAAACTCACAAAATTGAAATTCCTATAGAAGGTACTCAAATATAGCTCCCAGCAGCCAAATTTGATCCTTTAGTCCTCACCAAGAAGACAGATGAAGGACATAGTACAAAGAATTGCAAACTCAGTACTTATTATGCAAGAACAAGACCTTGCACACCACTAGACAAAAGAAAAACACTAACCAAGTACACATGATTTCTAGAAGCTGTTACAGACAAAACTGTTTTCTATTTCCATTTTTATAAATTTACCTTTAATTATGGAAATATTACCTTATTTTAGATTTATTCTCTGTTTTGAAAATAACTATAGTTATTTAGGGTCTATTTTGATAAACACCTTACATAAACAAGTGTCTGTTTAGATAAATTTCTCTGTAAAAACTTCAAAAATAATAAAATGAATGGAAAAAGCAAAAACAGTTTCTTTCAAAAACTAAAATTAGCCCATACTTCTTAAACGTGTTTACATGAGGTACAATACAGTTTTAAAAAAATAAAACAAATTGAAAACAGAACTGCTGATAGTCATAACTCATAAGTTCTCTCAAGAAATTTGCTTTGATGTTTTTATTTTATGCATCACGAAATAAAGGAACAAAAGACTGCAAGAATCCTACTAGGAGTGTCTCCTGAAAAACACTCCCAAAGCATCAAATGTCACAGATATATTGGGAGAACGCAACTAGTGCATAGATGTTCATGTGAAAAAGTTCAAACATCTTGCATACAACTTAAAATTTAACCTTACACATGCAATCATCAGAAAATATAAAATAAAAAAAAATAATACAGCTGCATTTTAAGAAATATAAACAATAACGAAATAAAAAAATGATTTTAAGAAAAAGAGCAGCGCCTGAATCTCCATTGATTATCTCAATCAGGTAAGTTTGACAGTAACTCTCACTCCGATATCAATGTTGAAAAGAGGTAAGGGACATCACCCGGACAGTGCAGTTCAATTCCACACAAATCAAAAGCTCAAAAGATAAAATCGCATAAAAATTGGGAGAAATTGCAGTATTATCGAACCTCAAACAAATTGAAAGCAACGAGAAGTGATGAGAATTATTCCTAAACCGGGAGAAATGAAACTATTTCAGAGAAAAATTTCTGGGTGTTTTACGTAGTCACTGAAGGGTGGCGGCAGCAAGCGGAGGACCGGGTGGAGCTGCGGCAGAACCCGCTTTGACTGAAACCCAAAACGAGTGAGATTTAGAGCGACAAGGCTTAAACCCTTTGTATGGACAAGACAAACGCTAAGTGATTAACCTATAAAATTAAAAAAAAAAATATATATATATATATATATATTTAAATTTTTAAAATTATCAGTAAAAAAAATATGATAATTAAACCATAAAATTGAATGCTAAAGTTTTTTTTCTTTTTACTTATAAGTCAAATGGGATGTATAGTTTAATTAAGAAAAACAAAGATCAGAATAATAATAATAATAATTATTATTATTATTATTATTATTATTGCAGTTATATCTTTATATACACTGAATATAAATATCAGTATTTATAGATAGCGATAAAATAAAATTATAAAACACAATCCACACATGGGGAGAGCGTAGATGAACCACACAAAGGAATTAAGGTTTGCAATAAGTGGAGAAAGCTAAATACATCAACTATTGAGAAAGAAGATGCTATGGGATGGATAGAGAAGGTGGAAAGATAGTTTCGATTACAAGGAGTCCAAGAAGCGGAGAAATGGAAGTTGTCATGGTGGTGATGGAAATAAAGGTGTTATCTTGGTTTGAGTGGTGGATACAGATGGTCATTGATGAATATTCAAATGTTTTTCAAGCTGCGGGTAAAATCTATCTCCTCATAGGAGGTAAGATCATGTAACTGTACTAAAACCAGATTCTCAAATACCAAATATAAGACCATATAAATATTCCCACTACCAGAAGACAGATTGAAAGATGACCATAAATTTACAGAAAAACACAACCCTGGTTCAGTCATTCATATCAGATACAATCTATCATATGAATAGCTCCAAACAAACAATTGTGACATTCTGAAGCAACAAACTATGGTTGGGGCTTTAACTCTTCTATTAAAAAAGTAAACGAATTACATTTTGAAAATCACATGAATTACACAAATACATGCTAAGAAAAATGAGAGAATAAACATCAGAGGACATGTGGAAGTAATGCATGACTAGTGACCTAGAAATTCTGAAAATGTCAGCAATTCAGAAAGGTACAGCCAATAGTCAATACAGAGATGATTTGAAAGAGTTTACAGCCCAGACAGCAAATAAAAGGACAGCAAACACAAATCTTCCTTCCACAAAATCATACAATAAACTCAATTCAATAGGTGTTGAAGCAACTATCACAATTCACAGCATAAAAAAATTCAGAAGCAGTGACTACACATATTGCATTAAAGCTGACAAGTAGAATGGATAACAGGTCCAAAGCAAGTGCTTCCCATATTAATAAAAGTGTCTAGCATTTAGAAGACCACAAGCATTAATTTCTCCCACTATGTCACTTTCCAATATAGAATTTGTAGACGAAATTAATTTGGACATATATCTCAATCACGTTAAATGGATCAAAACTAATCAAAATCAATTGATAAGAACTTATAGAGAGAACCAAACACAGAAGCTAGCCATTGGAGTTCGAGAGTCCAAGGCCTTATTAAACCCTACACTAGAATCTTGTGCTTCCAATGTGAGAATCAAGTTTCATACCATGTAATCGCATCCTAACACCACATCACACTCCACATCCCTAGCACATGTAGGTTAGATAACGTAGTAGCCTTTGGTAGGAAGCTCTAATACCAATGGATAAATACCTTGGGAAAACCACACCATAAAAGCTAGCAGTTATAATAGGAGAGTCCAATACCTTATAAACCCCACATTAGAATCCCATACTGCAAATGTGAAACTCAAGTCTCCTACCTAGAAACAGGATCCTAACATCAAATGCATCAAACTTTAAAGCAAACAGATCTTAATCTCTAAAATGCCCTAAAAAATTTGGGACAGAAATATTAGTCATAGAAAATGTAAAAAGTTCGCACTAGTTTAAGGAGCAACCACATATGTCTAACCACATTAGAATCTACTTTAACTTTTGCCAAAGTTTTAGAAGGTGAAGTTTTTAAACACCCCATTACTGGCATGTGGAAATACGATTCAGAAACCACAAGGACAGTGATATGGTAACACAATCAAAAAAAAAAAAAAAACACATTTTAGACAGAATGCGGAGAGATAAAAATTGCAGGATATAGAGGAAGGAGAAACAAACACACACAAAAAAGTACCAGAAATGGTGAAAGCTAAGAGAACGATTGGCGAACAGCGAGAGACAGATAGAGAACACGCACAGTGAGTGTTGCTGAGAGAAAGAAGAGGGAGGAATAAAAATCTATAATTTTTAATTATTTTGTATATTACAATAATAAGTAAATATTTTTAAATATATAACTTATATTATATTTAGAGTTTATAATGAAGAAATCTATTAGAATATAAAAATAAATAAATTTTAAATTCTCTTATTTTGAAAAATAGAGAAACTGTCTTTTAAATTAAACTTATCACAGTTATTTTTTTATTATCATAAAATGATAATAAAAACACAAAATTAAAATAAACAGTCATAAACAAGTTACAATATGTCACCAAAGTAAAACATTTTATAGCATTTGAAATACAAGGTTTACAACATTTTTTTTTTCTCAAATAAGGATTAATGTTAAATTTAGCAATAAACACTAGTTTACTTTATATTTGAGAAACTAAAATAGATTTAATCTTTAAAGATTTAACGACTTAATTATCATGTTAATGACATTAAAAAAGATTAAATTATCATTAAACACGAATGAACATTCTTCTCATGTTAAGGAATTTGGTTATTTTGTAAAAATTGATATTGATTAATTATTGAAAGAAGTTCTTATAATAATTTAATATTAAGAAGAACCATGTCATCATGAATATGAATATAACTTATCTCTTAAATCATTATGGATAATTATGAATATTAAATCTTTTGTAAAGATAATTTAATGAAAAAATAAATTTACAATAAAAACGTTATCCATATCATTTAGCAGAAAACATTTCAACAAGTTGTTTTGAACCTTTATCATTTTTGCTTGATGATGAAGTATTTTATTAAAAAAATATATATAAAGAGTTTAAAGGTATAGTAATTTAAATAAATGGTGTAATGTTAAAGAAAATCCTAAAAAATAGTAAAACTAGTGTAACAATTCCTTTTGATAAAAAAAAAAAGTAAAGAGAAAGATGATGAATTTTGCCTATTGAGATTACAAATGAGAAATAATGTAAAAATGTGTTAAATTTCATCGTTTAATTTAAAAACAATTACTAACATAAGTCCACAAAATTGTGAAAAGCTCCCTAATATAAGTATTTGCATCAAAGTTTTGTGGTTAAATTCTCAAAGGAGTGGAAGACTCACATATGAGTGTACTTGTGCATATAGGAGTGTTTTGTAAAATTAATTTCACTTTTTAACATTTTCAATATTGTTTAAATAACTTTGTACTAAATTAGAAAAATTAGTAAAAATTTTGTAGATAATTATATTAATTTTTAATGAAGATCGGAATCAACTTTATACTATTAATATAAATTTAGATATTATATTTATTTTCTAGGAAGATTATATGAATGTAAATAATTGAAAATTAACAACTAATATTTAAATATAAATGATTTAATATTTTGGTATTTGAAATATTAAGAGATATTTAGTATGTTTTAAAGAAATATGATATTTGTATGTGTGTAGAAGTTATATGATTATAATTAAATTTTAAAATTTTATATTTTTCTGATTTAACTAAATTGAATTCATGTGAGTCACAATTAACTATGTTATAATTAATTTGACTTAAATTTAGTGGTAGAAGAGATGGTGATGTTAATTAGATATTAAATAATAAAGATATATATTATGAGTGGAAATTCCATAAAAATTTAAGTATAAAAGATAGCTAATTTCTTGTATACAAACTTGTGAATGAAATAATTAGATACTAGTATCCAACAAACCCTGTTCAATACTTAGTTTTTCAAAATCATTAAGTTGAGTTGATTCAGTTCCTGAGATCTTAAGTGAAATTAAAAATATGATTAATAATATAATTGTCATTATTACCTACAAAGTTTCTAGAATATTAACAATGACATAAAATCATATTTAAAAAATAAAAAAATATATAAATAAAAATTGATGTGAATATATATATATATATATATATATATATATATATATATTATAAAATTGTGAATGTTTATAAAAATGTCTATTCAAAAAAAGTTATAAAAATTTGATATAAGTCATTTAAAGATAACTTGATGCAACAAGCTACATTTAAAATGAAATAAAAAGTTCATACTTATAATATAATCAATATTAAAGATGCTTTTAAGATAATTACTTTTAGAATGACTTCAAGTTTATATTGTTGTTGCAATTAATTTGTTAACTATATATTTTTCTCATGAAACACTTGTTACCTTTTTCTTAACAATATATATATATATATTAAAAATTATTTTTTATGGGATGTATTTAATTCATCATAGAAATAAGCTTGAAACAACATTAAATACAGGACCCAAAAACCCAAAAATAGGTAGGATAAGATCAGAGGCTTGCACAGAGCCCATGGTATCTACAATAAGTTAGTTGGAGACAATGGTTAGCCTGCTTCATACATCTCTTCTCAAATCTATGGGTCTCTCTCTTGCAACTTGACAGGACATTATCATGCTCATCCTTCAATTATTATTTCATATTTTAAAATTCTAAAAGTCTTATCCTAATATTTGTCTTCCTCTGGATTAATAAAGTAAACATTAATCACACCTTCCAACAGCCACCACCCTGGTAGCCTTGAAAGATGCTCACTTTTGGATTTTAGCTGAAGTGATACACTCTATATCCAAGAGAATCTATCTACTGTATATAAAATAAAATCTTGTTCCTTCAATTCTCTCAAGTACCCAATATTTTTATTATTTTTATTTATTATTTATAAAATTTAAGATCATATAAAAATTCTGTATACTATTTAAATAGTTTATACACATGCATTTATTGAAAGGACTAAAAATTAACATTGTAAGAAAAGGAACAGAGGAAAGTAATAAACAAGGAATCTAAGGTACATTGATTCTGTAATTTGAACACACCAAAAAAATGCTGAAATTTGTGTTTACACTCTACAAAGCATGAGTCTTTCTATTGCTTGCATGATAATGACGTTTAGCTGTAATCCAAACAGAACATAGAAGAAGAAAATGATAATAAAAAAAGGTGCCTAATCTGACCGAGTCTGGCATTGACTCAGCATCGGTTACCTTGTTCAGTCAAGGTTTCTCACGCGTTGAACCTTGACGCTTTTGTGCTTCACGCATTTTTACACTCACCTTGCCCACACTTTTCTTTCTTTAATCCAAAAACCACTTTCCACGCAACATCTTCACCTCCTTCTCCCTTCTCATATAAAACCTCACTCTCACACTCTCTTTCTCCAAACTCATAAACCAAAACAAAACCTTTTCAAGAGTCAGAGAGAACCCATCTTTCTAAATTCGTGAAACGGCACCGTACGAACTATGGGTGTGTTCAGCGAAGATCCCAATTCAAACCCAGTTGTGATCCGTGAAGTATGGGCTAACAATATAGAATCGGAGTTCCAACTCATCAGCGAACTCATCGATCGCTACCCTTTCATCTCCATGGACACTGAGTTTCCTGGGGTGATTTTCCGGCCACATGTGGACCCCACCAAGCCCTACAACCACCGCACGCGCCGCCCTGCCGACCACTACCGCCTCCTCAAGTCCAACGTCGACGCGCTCAACCTCATCCAGGTCGGCCTCACACTCACCGACTCTGCCGGAAACCTCCCCGGCGACGCCGAGAACCGCTTCATCTGGGAGTTTAATTTCCACGACTTCGACGTGGCGCGTGACGCCTACGCGCCGGATTCCATCGCGCTCCTCCGCCGCCAGGGGATCGACTTCGAGCGCAACGCCACCCACGGCGTGGACTCCACGCGCTTCGCGGAGTTGATGATGTCTTCGGGACTCGTGTGCAACGACGCCGTTAGCTGGGTGACTTTCCACAGCGCTTACGATTTCGGGTATTTGGTTAAGATCCTGACCCGACAGAACTTACCGACCCGGTTGGAGGAATTCTTAAATGTTGTGAAAGTGTTTTTCGGAGATAACGTTTACGATGTGAAGCACATGATGAGGTTCTGTGATACGCTCTACGGTGGATTGGACCGGGTTGCACGGACGCTTAACGTGGACCGCGCTGTAGGGAAGTGCCACCAGGCTGGGTCAGACAGCTTGCTGACCTGGCACGCCTTCCAGAAGATTGTGGATATTTATTTTGTTAAGGATGAACACCAGAAACATGCTGGTGTGTTGTTTGGATTAGAAGTTCTGTGTTAATTATAAATTTATAAATCATAAATAATAAAAATTCAATTGATTGATTAAAATTATTTATTCTGTTGTTGTAGCTGTTGTTGAAGGTCTAACATGTGGTTGAATGCAAATTAAAACTTGACAATTAAGCAAATTACAGCGCCAAGCAAGGTACTGTCAATGGCATAATGGCATGTGGGAAGTTGTGAAAACTTGACAATCAAGTAGATTACAGTGTTACGCAAAGTGGTGAATATTATGATTCTCTAAGGGGTTGATTTGATTTTCGTTTATCAGCATGATCATATATTGAATGCATGAACACAAACATTGTGATTGAAAGTGAGTTTGTGCTCAAATTTTTATGATGTTTCAGAACATAAATTGAAGAAAACTCTACTGCTGCTAATGGAAATTGTTTTTACTTGTTTCATTGGTTTCAGCCTACTATTGGCTATTGCCAGAGATATAATTGTGAGTTGGTGTTGCTTAGTCACAGAATCCAAGGGTGCCTGTGGCTGTAAGTAGATTGTGCTTTTAGTTTTTTTTTCATAGGTTCTTACATTTTTAGTGCAATTCTTCTCATTACTTGATACATATAAACAGTTCAATATTCTCAATGTAGAATGATAGTGGTAAACTCCATTCATTTTACAGATACTGATTTTTTCTTCTTTTTTTGTTCATGATATGTGATGTGTATAGGATTGTATTATTCATACCTGTAGTTTTCTAATCGTTTATTTGATTACCCTCCTTATATCAAAATGGTTGTGGCACTGCACAAATATACTTGTGTTTGTTTTGTGATCTTAAGGATATTTATGCTTATGAGCCAAAGAATCAGCTGATTGCAAGAGCGGGCTCTGAAGTTACTTTTAAGGTTCCTTTGGAGAACTCCTAGTTTCAGGGACTCAGATATGAGACAAGTTGGCATAATGTGTATAATCTTTTGTGTAATGCTTATGGTGGTCCTCTTACTTCCTTGAACTTTGCAACTTGTAACTTGGGTTTATTTTTAATTGGATTTTAATTTTCTCTCCTATTTTCTTAATGCAATATTGTCAGTTTTGCTTCCTTTTCTGATATCCACATAACTGATTCTTGGATCTTCTCTCTGTTGATTTGGCTGCAGATATTTGTTGCAGATGCTTGGAAAATTAGTCACTGATTAGTCTGGTTTCCAGTGTCATTCTCAAGACTTTTTCTCTTTAACTGTGTTGTTGGATTAAACGAGCACAATATATGCTTAAGGAATGGTGCAAAGAGGTATTGGTCTTCCATTTGTTATTCCCTTTTGATACTTATACTTGTTGTTCATGACAGGGGAATTGAATCATAGTTTCTGTTCAGGCCATGAGTTTGGTGGTCAAATTGGTTAGGTGTCTATGTATTCTTACAATCCACAACCCCACCCCTTTTGTATATATGGAGTTAAAAAGCTTTGATCAAATTCTGGCTTCATAGTATGGGCAACATATGCAGGGAGATTCCTTGCAGCATTTAAAATGCATTTTCTTTTGGTTATGAATTCTGAATTGGCTTTTGTATAGGTGTTAGCAATTGATTTAAGTGCAATGTTAGTCGCATCTGACCTAAGGAATGGTATTTGAAAGTGTATCGGAAATAGTCTTGAATGAAACAGAGGTGACTAATTAGTAAAGACTATTGCTGCATAATTAGTTTTGAAGTTTTTGTTGCTTGCAGTCAAGCATATTTAGAAGTTAATGACTCTTTATCATCATAGCCAAATACTAATAACTTTAAAGATACTGATTAAGAAAACAAAATTTTAAGTTTTGAACTAAAACATAATTATAATTTTATAGTATTTTAGATCAATTCTTATATTTCCATCAACTCGATTTTCAAAAATACCATTCCTTTCACGTGTGGAGAATCAGGGTTATTTTAATAATCATGGTCCAAAGTCTGCAATGTTTGGATATAATATTTATTTGCAGCAGCCAGCCAAATTTAACCTTAGTTTAGTAAGTAGACATTCCTAAATATAATATCCGACATGTCCAAGTTTCACGTGCTTATTCCTGTGGCATGTTTGAACATTCAAACCAGTAATCATATGAAGGTCAAGGTTACCCACTATGATCAAACACCTCATTGAATCAGTCACCGCTGTTGACCTTTCAGAGCCTCAACATACATTCTCCAAAGCCTTAGCTTCAGTATGAAAGTGGAAAAGAAAATTATTGCATTTATAATAGTTTAATAACAGTTTTATAATTCTTTTATGTCTTTATATACTTTTATAATTCTCTTTCATTTGTTGCAAAATATATTTTTTTGTTTCTGTTTTAAGTTGATGGTTGCATTATCTTTAAGTTTTTTTTCCTGAACCCTATGAGTGGTAAATGTATTTACGTTTAAAATTTTTAAATTTAGAAGTTAAAAGGGTATTTTATATGCCTCTTGTCGTTTAATTAACCGAGACGTTAAACAACTATCAAAAGAGTCGAGTTTAAGTTATAAAGCATATAATATTTTAGAATAAAATATTTGGCGTTAGGTTAGGTCACTCCACTCCTTTAGCCTATATTAAGGATTTTTTTTTATATATTTAAGAAGTTTTATGTTGCTCAGAAATGGAGATTAATAATAATCTATTTTTAAATTCCTATCCCACCAAAGTACTTTGTTTAAGATAAAACCATATCAAGATCGGATTAAATTTGCGTGGTCCAAACAAATACAAAAATAATACTGGAAAAATATTATTATAAAAGTATTGTATATAATTCGTAATTAAATGGCTGGTTAATAATATGTAGTATTTTCACTTTAATTCTTTGACTTCTTAATTATGGATAAAATAGGAAAAAACAACTCGTTTTCCTTATTCAGCAAAACATAAAGACAAAAACGCTTATTTTCCTTTGTGTTAGTTCTTATTGAAAAACTTTGACCCTCTTCGATTGAAATATCAGACCCACTTTCTAACTTATGTTACTTATGTTAGTCATGTCTTCATTTTTTAGGAAATCTAAGTTTAAAAAAGTTGAATAGGAGAATAAACCTACATGAAAATTTTTGGAAGACTAAAATTAATATATATATATATATAACTGAAAAAATAGAGTAACTACCCTGAATTTTTACAATATCTAGTATATCAATTTTTACACGTTCCAACAAAATTATTTCTTAGTATTTTTATATCATGCTATTTTTATAGATTCACAGTGTGAAAATTAATAGTCCAATTTCTCTACACGAAAACTGTAACAATGTGGAGAAATGAAATGCTTTGCCATGACCCATTTTGATGTTGTGATTAAGTAAATGTTTGGAAAACTTTAACTTCTAGAGAAAATTTTCTTAATTTTTAAACAAAACATCTTTATAAACTATTTAAATATAAAATAAATAAGACAATCTAAACACACTGTACATAAAATTTGATATTCATGAGATTTCAGAATCCAAGTTGTGTTACATGGAGGAAAACAGGAAGCTTCGGTCCCTTAATAAAATTGATTAGCGTCCTTGTTGGATGAGAATTGTTGTCCTAATTGAATCAACCCATCTGCTAATAATACTTTCTTCACTCAAAAGATCAGATTAAAGGTACAGTATCCACCCTCTTACGCTACTAGATTAGATACTTTAACTAACCATTAATTAAACCCTAAAATTAACTACCACAATTATGATCTATGAATCAAGTTTTACTATCAATATAGTATTGTAAAATGTTCTGACAATTTGCCGCAAATCGAGAGAAGAACACATGGAAGAGATACAAGAATAAGATCAGATTTGAGTTTTTTTTTAATATATTATTCAACTTTCTCATTATATTTACCTATCACTCACCACTACTTACTTACTCAAGCATTATATATAAATGTATCAACTTTCAACTTGTCTTGATAATATAAAAGTATCATTTTGAATTAAAAGTATATCTTTTAAACTGATACAACCACCTATAATTCTGAAGCTCCTCCAGCTTTTATACTCATCAACCAAGTCTGCAACTTCAACCCCACATACTTATTTCGTGCATTATTTATCAAAGAATGAAGAAGGAGCCAAATTAAAACCATGATGTGTACATGCATCTTCTTCCCACGTGTGAATTCAATGCATGCACATGGCCTATACACATGTGTGGCCTATCTAGCATCAGCTTCCATTGGCATGAAGGGGTGCTTCTGTAACCAACCACAAACAACCTCCATAGACACCACCAATGAAAAAGTGGGAAGAATAAATCATCATCGTTAAATCAAATCATAAAAGGTTGCGATTAAATCACAAAGCATGTAACTTTCTTAAGTGACTATGAAGTCTATTGGATACAAAGTGGAAAGCTTTTGCAGAAACAGTTATGGTTTTGAATCCAAACATGTTTGTGTAATCATTAAATAACTTTTCATCTAAATGGGTCTTCTTCTGTATGATTGTATATGGTCTAGATTTACTCTTTCTCGATCACTTTGCTCTTTTGAACCACGAGGGGGCTCCGGCGAGAGGGAGAAGGTTCAGACGCAGCCGGTGTGGGACTAACCTTGCGAGGAAAGGCTTCTTCGCAGATGGCGTTGAAGGCCTTCACGATGACGTGGTGGTGACACGGTGCATTGAGGCGAAGAAAGCATTGCAGAAGGTCTTGAAGATCGTCCTCTGACTCGATCTCTTTCTCGAAGATCATTTGGAGCATGGAGTGTCTGAAATCGTGATAAGGGTTGGAAGAGTCCTTCTCGATGGCCACACTGTCCACAAGAGGGCTTCGTTTTTGTACAACGTTGTTGGTATTGTTGGAGTCATGAAAGGTCTCGGATTCGGATACTGTGGTGGAGGTGAACTCTTCTTCATCTATGTGGTCCATTGAAGTGGTGGAAGAGGCCATGCTGCTATGGTTGTTTGGCTTTTGGGGAGTGTGGTGGGAGGTTTTGGGCTTCGGGGTTGGTTCGTGCACTTCTGAGGCTTTTGTTTTGCTGCAACCACAGCTTCCGTTTGCTGTGAACACGGTTCTGAGAAGACTTTTCTTGGTGGAAGACATGAACTTGGAAAGTTAGTTAACATAAACAGAGAGGGGTAAAATTTATAGAGGGAGAAAAGAGAACAGAGGACTCTGTTTTTGCTCTGTTTTTGAGGTATGAGATGGACAAAAGTGGAAGGGAGTTTAAGTTGGTAGGATTCCTTTTCAAACTAACTTTGTGCTGAGATTTAGCAAATTGAGGTACAAAGTAGATAAAGTGGTGAATTAAATTGGTGTCCTTGGAGAGGAAGGTGGGATTGCAAGTGTGAGTCTCTTTCGGAAATGTTTGGTGAAAAAATGGGGTGGTGTTTAATAAAGAGAGGTTTGTGAAGGTATTTACTTGACGTAGGAGTATAGGAGATTGATCATTTGATGAATCTTGAGGGAGTAAATTGTTAATATTTTCAAGAATGGCTAGACTTTGATCATTCAATGACAGAACAAAGAACTATGAATTTTGAAATGGTAATGGTGCCGTCTTACGTTGTTGAATTTAGAATAAAGTTCTTGCGTGATGAAAATAGGAAAATTACCTTATACTGAAAAGGAAGACTCTTTTGTTAATAAAGTTGGCTTCTAAGGAAACAAACATGCTTCTTCCAAATGTGTTTTCTTGTTATTTTGCCGCTCAAGTTTTGTCTTTATATCTTGTCTCATGTTGTGGAGCATAAAAACAGGCTAACGAATAGTTATAATAGAAAACAAGTTAGTAATAATTAACTTACATAGCTTCAACCAGATACATGTAAAGAAAAGTGAGTTATTGAAATAATGTATTTGGTTAATTAACTGGTAAATATATATTACATTCACTAGACTATATTTTAAACCTGATCTCTTATAATAAAATAATAATTTGTTATAAAATAATTATCTTGATAAAATGCAAGCAAGGGGAGATAGATATAGCTTGTAACATTAGATAACGTTACAAAATGTTTTTTTTTATCGTGACCTCATTTATTCAACTACATGCCCTTTGCTGATATATTTTTTTGAGTAGTTATACTTTGATAACTACAGGTGGCACACACCCACCTTACAACCTTATGTGAAACTGATGTGGCTAAGATAAATGACATGTAAAAAATATTTCAGTGTGGCACTGAAAGTCATTTTTAGAGTTTACATGTTTAGGGTTTTATCTAAAACGCTGTCCAGCATATTCCATCAAGGGTTGAGAAGCAGTGAGTTTGAATCTCAGATCTCTTGAATCTCGCCACTGTTGTCACTGTCGTTGCAGTCGTATCCCCTACTGCCATCGAAGCTGTTGTCGCCACCGTCGATTCTCTCACCACTGTCACTTGCCACAGTTGATGGTCTCCCATCGTCGATGGTCTCCCACTGTCACTCGCCACCACAACCACTCTCACACGAAATCTCCCTTATGCAAATGGGTGCACCATACTCCTATCACGTTTCAAATCTTAAATTTAGATACTTAAAATCTAATTATGTCCTTTCATAACAAAATACCCTAAATGTCCTTCAAAAAGAAAAGTCTTCTTTTATCCTTTTCTACGTGTATAATTAAACCATGTTAGTAGTTGGCATCTGGTTGTATGACAGTTGTGGTTGTCAAAACAAAGTTTTCCATTTTTTTTTTGTGCCACCTATACTTCAGCTACTAGCATACTCAAATAACCCATTGTCCCTAGGATAAAAAAAAAATCAACTTACTTTCTGTATAGCAATTTTAAGTTAACTTCTAAATTATAATAAAATAAAAAGAATTTCAAATAGTTTTTTTATTTGTTTATTTTAAAGATATAGGTGAAACTTTAATGATAATGTAGGAAGACCAATTTAAAATTAAAGGTGAATATAAAAGATAGAAGTTGTTTTATCAATTCTTTTCAATTCTTTTTAGCACAGAAAAGAGAATGAATGCAACTAAATAGGATTCTCAGTATCAACTTTCCGAACGTGAGCACTTGGAGTAGATTCATAGATAAGAATTTAAATTTACATTGAATAAAAAGATAAGTGAGTAATATATAAAGAAAAAATACATATATTTATTATCTTAATACTTTAAATTAAAGATAGTGTTATAATTTTTTATATAATTTATTTGCATAGATTTTTTATATGTATTTTTTTAAAAGAATAATATACTATATACTATCGAGATGATCTTGGTGTTATACAATTGAAATGATTTAGAAATCATTATTAAAGATATGTCAGAAGTAACGTATGATAATATATGAAATTAATTCTTAAACATATATGGTATTAAGTCTTAATTAAACATGTTAAATTATCTCTATTGTTATGTTAATACGAGGTTAAACACTTTTATTCATACTAATTAAGATCCATTCATATAAAGTTCAGTTCAACTCTATGAATAGGTTGGTATTTCACAATAGATAACTAACTTGAGTGTTGGAGTACCTTTTACATATACATCCCTCTTTCTTCATACCCGAGACCATGATTGCAACCCTTTGGATGAGAACATCAAGGAATTAACATAAAACAACAACAAGATTGTGGCAGTATAATATGGGAGGATGCCTTCTTGGTTCATATAAAAGCAATTGACATCCACAATGGAATCGAGGAGGGTATTAAAGAAGTCTATGGTATTGACAAGGAACATGACAACTCACAGACAAAGATCATTGAATACGAGATTGGCCAAAGCAAGGAAAATGACTTTACTAATGGAACTGCAAAGGTTGTTGGCAAAACTTAAAAGACAAAATGTGGAAGAGATTATCACCCTAGGGTAGGAGAATATAGTAATGAGGAAGAGGCTAAAGGAGGTAACTCAAGTATTCCAATAGGTTGAGAAGAAATATATAAGGAGGCAGTAATAAAAGACCCAACATTTTCACCCCAACCGATGCCACCCTCGACAATGGTGACTTGGTTGCTGGAAGCTCAAACCCATAGAATCAACTCACGACTCCACATTGACACACACCTTCGTTGATCTACAAGTGACAACAAGCCAATCGAATCGGAAGGTCAAGCATTATAAAAGTGTAGGAAAACCTAAGGCGAAGGCTTTATGTTGAACATCTTGCACACCAAGTGAAAGGCTTGTAACGAGGCCCAAATGTAACTTGTTGATGCGACATTCAAAACTCGCAAGACACCTATAGTAAATTCATCAAATGGAAATCAAATGTGAGCATCCGTAAACAAACATGCATACTTGTAGAAGAATTCATCTAGGGCCTTCTCGACCATGACAAACATTGTCAAAGTATTGCTGCACTCCATAAAGACAATACCCACCATAACATTGCTCTTTAGCATGGGCACACTAGTTGCAAAAGACTCTTACCATGGACGACCACCATACTTAGAGAAGTACTTGGTCACACGAGAGTTCACCAAGTCATAATCTGTCTTAAGGAAAAGGTCACTCTTAGCCTACTCTACTACAAGATCCCTTGTTATACCTTGGGTGTTAGCCTGATGTAACAACCTTGTCCTAGAAGTCAAACTCACACTGACAACTCCAACTAAGAACTCACCAATATCTTCCAATAACCACCCATCTGACCAAGCTGACACACTAAAGGAGGAAGACATCACTAACCTAGTGGTAACACAATAAATTCTCCTACCTAGCCATTACTCATATCTCTAACAAAATAACAGTGGTCCCAACACAATGACCCACTGCTATTTATAACGAACGAAATGCGACAATTCAAGAGACACAATCATTTCCAACTGTTAGACAGATTTAATCCAACATTTTACATCACAATAGGAACAAGGTCCAAAAATGAAACGCTTTAAAATCCTCGAACCAACGATGAAAACCTTTTAGACTCTTAAGAATATACTCCTAAAGCCTAGGGGACTAGCAACAATAGCAAGTCGAGCATATCTCGAGCGAACAATAGATGATATCGTCCTAACCAAGGAAACATCAGGGGGTCAAAATTTTCTTACAAAGTTTTTAGAGGTCTCAAACCTAAAACTTTTTGAACTTGGACGTCTAGTGTATATATGACCGAGACCATCTTGGTGTTGTACAACCAAAATGATTTATGAATATTACTAAAAACGTGTCAAAAACCCAAAACAACATATGATAAGATATGAGATTAACTCCTAATCAAACATGTTAAATCGTTTGTATTATTATGTTAATATGAGATTAAACACCTTCATCCATATTGACTCATGTGCTCACAAAAGTTCAATACAACTCTATAAATAATAACTTTGACATTGGACAAGTTACAAATTTAATAACATTTATTACTTAAATTCACCAAAATAACTTTAACATTAAATTACCTTTTACAAATACATTGTTAATTTCATATTTGAAACATACCTTTGCAACCTTTTAAACAAAAATGACTCAAAATTGGAGATATTTATTTAAATAACAGATAGTACTTACATAGAAATGATCTCCAATCTTTTTCTTCTTCATCAAATGAGACTCAAATATAACATAAGTCTTTTTTTAGCCTAATTAATCTTCGAACTAGTTTCCTTGCTAAAGGTATTAGGAATGAGTTTAATTTGTTTAGCCATAACTTTTTTAAAACGGTAAAATACAATCCCCGAAGTAATAAATGAATGAGTTATAACATAACTATGCTTAGAAGCTTTTATACTACTCCGAAGTCTTTTCTCAACTAAATCATTAACAGCCAAATTATTTTTTTCATGAACATTTAATATTAATATATATATATATATATATATATATATATATATATATATATATATATATAGAGAATTCTTTTTAAATTATTGACATCTAGGAATTAAATTGGAATAGTTTCAAGATAATCCCCACATTTCAATGAACTATAAAAAGTCTCTAAAAACAGTTTCTATTTTTCACGCTTATTTATGGTTTCAAATAATTCTTTTTATGTTATCACTAACACGTAATTTGATATTAGTATTTGCATTTAATAATATCATAAATTAAATTCTATTTTTAATGATCATTAAACTAAAAATATAAAAAAGAATATTAGTAATGAATTTAGTTTTAGTTGTAGTCTTTGACAAAAAAATGGGTAAAACATTGTGAATAAATAATATATAAGATATATAGTATAACCATGCTAAGAAATATTACGAGTGACAACATGGTTACCGTGCCTTGCATTTAGCCTATTTCAATTAAGGGAGGATTAACTCATATAAAATTGTGGGCTATTTTGTCTAGTCCCTCCTACATATATGAGGAAAAAAAATTGATAAAATTATTGACAATTTTTTATCCTAAATTTGAGTTTCTCTTAAAAGGTAAAGATTTATTACAAATAAAATAATTAAAAGAAAACTTTTAAAATATTTATTTATTATTTAGTATAAGTAAATAAGAAAGTATATTATAAAAAATTTAAATAAAGTAAAAAAATATAATTTAAATTTGTAATTATAAATATACATTATTAATTAAATAATAAATAAAAATATTTAATCAGTATAAACAATTGTGCACAACAAAAGAATATTATATGTAGATCGCGGGCTTAAATCCTAAACGTTAAATCTGTGCAGGCTAAAATATTATAAAACAATTTCTCAACCAAAAAACAATTCATGTAGAAAAAACAAAAAAAAAAAATCAAGAAAAAAAAGAGGGAAATGATATTTTACAATCATTAACCTTTAAAACTAAAATAAAATTGCTTGAAGACAGACTCTAAATTTCAATAAACTAAAATCATTTGAAAAAGTTTCTATTTTCAAGTTTATTTATTGCATCAAATTGTTCTTTCTATATTATTATTAAAATATAATTTAGTATTTGCGTATAAATATTAAACTGTATTTAATGATTAAATTATATTGTTAACAATCTCTATCTTAAAATTCAACTTAAAATTCTCTTACACTTTCAAAGCCAAATTACTTTTCCATTACTTAAAAAAAATTGAGTGTGATATTAAATTTCCAAGATGATTATTTGTTGGTCAACATAATTGGTAAGTTTCCATGTGGCCTTTCTTCCATTGTTTGCACTCTTTTTTAGTAGAGAAATAATAGGTCTTGCCGTCTTATCCATAATTAGCTCTGAGTTTTGACATTAAAGTCTCACTAACTTGTCCTTATTTTTTTTATTAGATGAATGAAACAACTAATTCATTGATTATGCCATTAGGGCTAAAATCATTCCATAACACCTATATATGATGATGTGCATGCATTCATATTGAAGATTTACCACACTAAATCTCTAAATTGAATTTGGTGGGTCAATAAATTAATCAATTTGGTCATGCAAGGAGCGTATTGTGCTTGTTGAAAGATCAATTTTTTAAACCATTTGATGTAGCATTTGTTCAAGGAACTTTAGACAGCAAAGCTATCTCAATTATGCCACCAACTTTCTCTTTAATGCTAAGCTTTACATTTAATCTAGCAAACACAAACTTGCATGTGCCACCATTTGCAATTCAAATTTCAGAACAATTTTTCAATGGGACACTTTTGTTAATTAATTTTCATAAAAAAGAAAAAAAAAAGTTATGATATGAAAAAGAAATTGATTTAAAACAACCTCTCCACTCTTGGTATTTATGACAAATTAAATAATTTAGATTTTTTTTTTCAAGAACAACCCACCACTTTAGAAATTTTTGAAGTGAAAAAAAAAATGTTTTAGTTTTAAGTTATTATTTTAACCTAATAGATAAACACTTAGTTAAGAATTAGCAATTTCAATATAATTTTTGGGAACCACTCATTGTCTTGGCCTTGTTATTAGCATGAAAGTGGTTAGACATAATCATAGAGCGATACTAGTTACATTAACATTAGTAAGATAGGTTCTCACTAGATTTCTATATCTTATAAGGTATATAAATATTGGTACAATATTTCCATTCTATGACTTTGATATCTGATATTTCCTTTCTTGAAGAAATTCTTGCAAAATCATCTATGACTTGTAAATTTCAGGATAGATGAGTGTTACCACAAACCAACACAAAATCTTATTTAATCTTTAAAATCATAAAGACATTGATATTTTTTTTAATGAATATGTTATTAATATAAAATATTTATTAATTTTGTCAACCTATTTTTATTAAAAATCTTAATTGATTATTATTTTTAAAAAATTAATATTTTCTCTATCCGCAATAATGGAAAAGCTAAATAAAAGATCATTTATATATATAAAAAAAGAACTTATGTTTACTTATAATAAGATCGAAAATAACATTTTTATAATATAAGAAATCAAACCCATCGATGTTCCTAATTTCAAAATATTAAGGCAGTGCATTGGTATATCCTAACCATAAAACTATGGCAAAAGTATTATTATAGTCATTTAACCTTTTTCTATCTGGTCTTTAATTTTGATTTTCTTTCTTTTTGTTAAAGTTTCAATCTAGTCTAGTTTAACAATTATGACAGATTTGTGTAATGACAAAAGATCATTTATGACAGTTTTCATACTGAGAAAAAAAAATGTCAGTTATGATCGTTTCTTTACCATCATAATTTAATGAATCAGCCAAAATTACAACCAAATAACGATGACAAAAAAAAAAATTACACGACCAAACCCAAAAACTAAACAAAAACTAAATGCTAAATTTTCTCATAATTGTGTCTTAAAATAAAGTATATTTTGAAAAAAAAAAGAATATAAAAAGAAAAGATAATAGAGTTGTGTAAACTTTACATTATTATATTAATTTCACATGGCTTAAGCTAACTCTTTGGAGGAATTAAGATGTGATGGTCAAATTGTAGTTCTAGATGTAATGTGCTCACCTCACCCATGTGCCATTGCCTCTCTTTGTCAAAATTTTTTTAAATTTTGTGTGTGTTGTTATGGATATAATACATAATGCAATACCTATGTATTGTTATTCTAATTAGATATGATTTTAATAAAACTTAAACCCTTACGTGTATCATTCTTGAAATTCTGCCATTTTTCACCAAAATAAAATCCAAGTTTATGTCTACATACATTAACGTGTACATTTTTTTCAAACAAATAGATTATGTCAATATTAAGATTTTAAGTATGAGTTTAGTTTCTTATTAAATAGGAATGAGTCGTAAGATCCATATATATTAAAAAAATAACATATTTATTATATTAAAATTTAAAATTTAAAATACGGTTAAATCTTCTCGGATAAACTCCTAACAAAGGATTCAAGTAATTATGTCTCGTCGTATTAAAAAATGTGGTATATAAATAAGTCACTACTATTACTTTAGAGAAAACATCCTAATTAAAATCAATTAAATCAAACTTCTATTATTTGGTGGAATAGTGTTAATAATAAATACATTAAAAAAATTAAGTTATTAAATACAGATTTGTTGATGATGTTTACGTCTTTAATTATAAAAAGTATCGCTACACAACTCATATAATAAAGAATGCAATAGTCTAAGCCATGATAGTACTATAAAGGGGCTATGTTAGCTAAAATTTAAATAACTACAAAGGCATTAACTTGTAATGGATTGTTTGGTTTGAAAAAAAATTTTTTTTTTGGATTTTAAAAATAATATTCATCGTGATACAAAGTATCATTTCTCTTAGAATTTTTTACTATCTCTTTAACTTCTTTATATATATATATATATATATATATATATATATATATATATATATATATATATATATAAGTCTGAGAAAAGTTGAAACTATTAATAAATATATCTAGAATATATTTTTAGATTGTACAATTTAAAATATATTTTTTAATTATGTAATCTAAAAACTTGTTTTATGGCATAACTAAAAATGTACCTTAAATTGTACAAATTTTTAATTGAAAAATATATTGTGAAATGTATCTTAAATTGTATAAATTTTTAATTGAAAAACATATCGTACCCTCCAAAATATACTTTTAGATTTCAAAATGTATTATACGTTAGGTAATGCAAAAATGTGTTGAAGAATATATGATTAAAATACACTTTTAAATAACGTACTCTAGAAATATATTTTTAATTGTATGAATAAAAAAATATTCTTTGCATAATCCAAAAAATTAAAATATATTTTTAGATAAAAATATATTCTAAAATATGTACATATTAAACTTTTTCAACACCTAGATAAATATGCAAGAAGAAATATGAGGTGTAAAAAGTAATTGTACATTTCTCTTCTTGCGGGTGTTAATTATAACTAAAGTCCATAAAATTAATTTTAAAAAAGAAGAAAATACACGTTAATAAATCCCATTTATAAATATTAAAAGAAAACTTAAAAGCAGTGAAAAAAGAAGATGCACAAATTGAGAAAAATGATGAGGAGGGTGAAATAATTGTGCTTGTATTGCTTGCTACGTGTCCTTCTCTTGGGCTTATTTCGGAAGCCCAGTGCAATATGGCACAGAAGAATTATGCCAGAGTTCAACAAACTGATATTTTGTCATCGTTATCATTTTCTATCTTTTCTCCTTTCTGGTTCAAGTGAACTCACATAACATAACACTCTCTGCTCCATTTTTTTCCTGCTTTCAATTTTGATCATCGAACAGCAAAATTGTTTGAGTATTAGGTACGAGATTTGTGAGGGGCCAATGATGACCACATCACTGCTACTCCCATCACCCTCTTGTGCTTCTATACTCAGCAGAGGGACTAATCGAATTTCCACTGCTGCTTCATTTCACACACTTAAGTCTCAGGTGAAGGGCTTCAGAGTGCGAGCTCTTAGGGAGAAAACGGAGGAAATTGAAAACCCTTCACGGGCATCCTCTTCACCTGAGGAAGTTACGCAGAAGTATGGCCTTGAAGCTGGACTTTGGAAGGTACCCTTTTCTATTTCTCCTCTATTTTGGCTTATCTAGGAGTTTAAGGTTGCTGCAAGATTCCAGTTTCGTGAATCCTAGGTTTCTTGTTTTTGGGTGGTTTCTTGTTTGTGTAATTGTTGATAAGTTGCTTTTTTTTCTTGGCTTCAATGCTAAGTGTGTATTGGTTCCCACTCAATTGAATATGTTGCAAAAAAGAAGCGCAATTTGGATTGAACTTAGAGAAAGTCAAAAGTATAATCGACGGATGTGCCATGATATGATTTTGTTGCTGATATTTTCCGACAAAGAAACAGAAACCTTGCAAAGAAATAGTTTTAAAACAGTGAGGCAAAAGGGACTAGTTTTGGTTGTCAAAATGAATTCGGGTTGCTTGCTTTATTGCCTTAACTACAAAAGATGTGCCATTTGATCAATTTTTTAACTATTTAGTCATATTCGGTGAAGCTTCTGTGTTTATCCCTGAATTGTAGGTCAATATTCAGATCTTTTTGTACTCTATCTAAAATGAAAAAGAAAATGGTCTCATGCAGATTTTCAGCTCAAAAGAGGAAGGACAGGATAATTCTGACCAACAGAAATCAAAGGCTGATCAAGCGAAGGAATTGCTGGCAAAATATGGAGGAGCATACCTAGCCACCTCAATTACACTGTCATTGATCTCTTTCGCACTTTGTTATGCACTAATTAGTGCTGGAGTTGATGTCCAAGCGGTGCTGCAGAAGGTGCAACACTAAAACAAAACCTATTGTAGATTGCAGTTTAATTCAAAACAAAGTAATTGCTTAGGATTAATAAATTCGTGTTTATCTTCAGATTGGAATCTCAGCTGATGAGACTGGCGAAAAAGTTGGTACCTTTGCTTTGGCATATGCTGCACATAAAGCTGCATCTCCAATTAGGTTTCCACCCACAGTGGCTCTTACCCCGATTGTGGCCGGTTGGATTGGAAAGAAAGTTGAGAAAGATAAGTAGGTTGTAGTCATACCTTCAAATGTCAAACAATGTGCCTTTGAACATACTTCTCTTTATAGTATCTCCATTAGTTTCCACACTTATGGGCATGTAAATTCTTATTATTTCTTACCGATAATGAAAATGATGTTTAATAATATAAGTTGTGTATGCCACTAACGTTGTGATAATTCGCTTGCATGATTGCATCCACCACTTTAGTAGAATCGCTATAATATAGCCAACTAACAAGTTTTTGCTTATAGTCAATCAATCATTGGATAATCTAGGGAGGAACAGAGTAGTGATAAGGTAATTGCCAAGTTACAAAGAAACGGAATGATCCTAAAACCCCAGATGAAATTTGTCGTTTCACGATCAGTGTGCTGAATTGCAGGCATAGCAAATATCGAAATGGACGTATGGTTAAAGATGAGAAGGCTAGGAGCATAACACTTCCAATTTGCATTCCTAGGTTTTTTATTGCTTGCAAAACATAAGACATCGAACTAAGCACTAGAAAGCCAAGACTTAAAATAATATACAAAGATGGTTTCAGCAAAGCATCAAGATCTTTTTTTTCTTGAACTAAGGTACCATGGGTTATGTAATATTTTACTATACAATGAGCCAATTGATAGGTCACTCGGTTCCTCGGACTAGCTTCTTGGAGAAACATGAGAAAGCACCTTCATGGAACCTTCAATCCAACCACCAGGACAATGTCAAGAGGATACCAAAGGAAGACGGATGGATGTCATAGGTTCTCAGCAGGAAAAGGAACATCACGTTCACTTTTATATTCACAATGTATCCTTTGGAAGCTTCAACCTCCAGTAGGTTTAGATGCAGAAGACAACACTTCACCTACATTTGAAGGATGACTTGGGGTCGAAGTGTTCTCGCGAGTCATACAGTAATCTTCTTGAAGCGGATCCAGTTCATTCCACTCAACTCCAGCTGTAAATGTTACAAGGAAGATTTAGAATATCACCAAGCCTGGATTCCTAATTTTTTTTTTTTTTTGTGAAACTCCCAAACCCCTCCCCTCCAGGTGTGTGTGGGTGCATGACGTATCTAAAGAATGAAAAGGAGGCTAAGAAGTTTAGGGGGATACGTTCTGTTCTCCACATGTCAGTTATGCTAACATCAGCATCTGATAAAAGCCAGTAATCAGCTTCACTCTGCAAAGAAACATTACAAAAATTCATACAAAATATGCAATCATAGATGTGTGCACAATTTTGAAAGATAATTCCCCACAGCTTTGAGACTGTGTTTCCATAGATGTATTCTCGCATTAGAATCGTAATACGTAAAACAAATGTCTCAGAGAATGAGGTGATACTCACAGCGACATCTGAAGGAACAATCTTCATGATACCACTCACGAAATCCTGAGAGGTAGTAAACTCTGAACTAGGCCCGTGAACATCTGGTCCCTGAACATCTATGGCTTTCCCTCTATCCTCCGGGACCACCGTTGATTGATGTTTGTTAACATCTGGACTAGACGGAAGTTTGGGTGCAACATCAACACCATTAATATCTTCAAACTTCTCTTCAAATTGACTAAAATGACAGAGAGAAAGAAGGGGAGATCAGGAATCAAACTGTATTACATGTTGCATGAGAAGCATTATTGCTTCATCAGGCACTGTCATCTGACCAAACCATTGCAATAAACCCTCAAGGTAACTGATTTTAGAATCATATAAAAAAATACCTAACAAGGTAAACATCTATGGGGCCCATTGTGCTTCTGAGAACTATCCTGTATCTCCGCTGCGGATAATCAACAGCCTAATAGAAAACAGGGGATTTACGTTGAGAAAAAATGCAAGTGATATTTATTATTTAACTTCTTAAGTCCTCATGCCCTCTCAAATTACCTCGTCAGGATCAGGGACCTCCAAAGTGGTGCCATGAGGAGCTTTAATTGCTATCAAGGTCTCATTCTGGCAGTAAAGACTAAGGGTTCAGTAAAACATCAAAAACAAAAATTTATATTGTGACGCAAAGAACATAGACGAAGAAATTTACCTGGAAGCAGGGCAAATTTTTTATATCTTCCTCAGTAACAAAAAGCAACCTATGAATGTGGAAATAGATTAAAGAAACACATCAAATATAGTTACGCACACAAAATGGAGGCCAAATAACACAAAGACGACTAAAGGCAAAATGAATATTACCTCTCATTGTTTTCATCTTCACTGAGCTCCCGCAGTCTTTCTTGCATCTCCCTGCAATAATTAATTAGAAAACATTAGTAGTCAAGGTATGGTCCCCAAATGTCATAGATGAATAAGCCAATGAAGATGAATATGCCAAGACATGGTCCCGAAACCTTATTTGTTCATCTAACCGGCGCTCATCCATTGTTAAATTTTCAACTTCTGCCTGCAGATGAGAAACAGAAAAAAATCAAATGCCAACAAAATTACAGAAATTAATATTATCTGAGAAGTATAATATAAGATAAGCTATACAAAAATTCAATCCCAATACCATTGTAAAGAAAATTACTGAAATTCAAGTCAGAGAAGGTCTATAATTTGTTTCAGTCAAAAATAAAATGTTTCACAGGCAATCTCACATAAAAAGATTTGACAATAGCTACCTCCAGTTATGAAAATGAAAGTTTCTTGACAGAAAACCATAAATTGAATACATAATCAGGCTTTATATGTTCCAATCCAAAGAAAACATCTCCATGTGAATCCCAAGCAGAAAATTGAATCCTTTCTAACCTGTAAACTAGAAAAACTATCATCAGCCTCTCCTGGTCTTGAAACATCCAATCCCCTGATCAATATTCATCAAAGGGGTCAGCAAAATGGTTTCAAACTTCAATACCGCAGAAAATAATTATGACAAGGACAGATGAATGAATTTCCTACTTCCATTGAATTCGGTTCTTGAGTTTCTTTTCTATAAGGCCAATCCCTTCAAGAACATTTGTTATATCATATATCCTCCTCTTTTGCACCTGTAGATACAAAAAAAAAATGAATATCAAATCATCAAACTTTACAGCATGGAATCATTAGAGCATATGAGAATATATTAACCTCTAATGTGTCTGCAGCTTTATTCAGATCAAGGATACCATCCTCAGCTTGTTTGATCAAATTGATGAACTTCTTGGTCAACAGACCTATTTTTTTGTGAAAATGATATATGTAGTAGTTAAAAAAAAACATATAGCAACTTTCTTTTTTCAGTAAAACATTGAATAAAGGGAAAATTACACTTTATCTGCCACTAGTTTCACCATTTTCAGATAAACCCACCAGACTGTTTTTTGAACGGAAATCTCCTCAACTTTAGTTTAACTTAAGATTAGCTTCAGTTAACTTCAATGTCAATTCAACCTTTACTCAACCTATCCATCTAAGATATGGCTGGTTGGTTTGATTAAAAAAACTGAACCAAACTGTAATTAAAATCCCTTTTTGTCATTTGGTTAACCAGTTCATCAACTGGCCGCAGGTGTGATCCTTTATGGTGCATCATAACAATCATATTGATGGATCTACATGGTATTAAATGTAATATGGAGGATAGCAGTGATAGGGAGGGTTAGAACGTTTTGCCTCTGTCGGTACTTGGTAGTGGCAAAAGAATAAGGCCTTTTAGAAGGTTTTGATAAAGTGACTGAAATTGAAAGTATGGACAACAACGAGTCAGTCAACTTCTACAAGACTGGGGTGTGAGAAATAACATTTGCTATAATTTGTTTAGTTAAATCTAGTTAACTGAATTCAATTGGTTAGACTATTTGATAGAAATTTGTTATCTAAACAGCTTTTTAGATAGAAATTGGTTAGACAATTAGAAAGCTATTTACAATTTGGATCTTCTAGGTGTGGTTCAGTTAAGTTTGCAATTCAGTTTGGTTTTGAGTGGTTCTTTACCCATCCATTTGGACCCACTAAAGTGTCTTTTATTTTCAGAGGGTAATGCATAAACTAAATCACTGTAGAAGTTAGGTTGTGAATATTTAAGCAGAATGAAATAATGAGTAATTTAAACAACCAATGTAAAATGGTGATAGAAGAAATCATTGTTTTCAATAAAACCTTGAAGATCAACAATGAACTACTTAAAGTTATAATACCTAAAGAGCTGTCATAACGACATGGACCAGCAGGAGTAAGATTATTGCCAGAAGGAGAGCCTGCCAACAGAAAAATAAAGTATCTAAATTTTTTGCATGCTGAAACTATTTAAAGTAATAATGGTGTATGTTAGTTGATATTCTTCCAAAATATTATTTACCTGAATTTTCTTTTGACATGTATTAAAAATAAAATTGAAAACATAAAATCCTATTATACAATGTTTGGAAGATGATATTCACCAATAGTTGAGCCTGGAGTTTGAGTTCCAAGTCTGTTACATTTTGTCATCCTAGAGGATTTGCCACCCTTCCCTGTCTTTCCTGATACAGGTGTACGAAAAGGACTATTAGCTGGTTCAGTGGTTCCAGGAGTCATCCTGTCACCAGAATCAGCTTCAAAATCAGTTGCTTCACTCTTTCGCTTCAATTGCTGAAAAGTGAAAATATAATCATTGCAATCAATATAAATGAAAATAAACAGGAGAAATTAGAAAAGTAAGAATTACATTTTCACAAATAATTCATATACCATAATCATCTGACCATAATGAACAATCTATATTTGGATCCAAAGCATTGCAAAAAGTAATTGCAAAGCAATATTTAATTAGAATGTTCATAAAGGAAACTTAAATAATAACTTTGATATTTGTGGAGATGTCGATCACAAAATCATGCGTAATTCATTCTTTTAAATGACCACCATCTAATCTATTTCTATTTTGTAATCATTAATGAGGAACCCTCAGTTAGAAACCTTTTTTCATAGAGCCCCAAAGACAAAAGGACTAGGCACATATGCACAAACATGTACAGCTGCTTTCGTCTGAAAGTATAAAATGCACCCCAAAAGAATGTGTCACAGAAAACTCAAGATTCTTAACTAAAGAACATATATTTGGATGAAGTAACTGATCTATGGTCAAATCAAATGTTCAATAAACTATGCATTTGGCAGACCACAACTTCAATCTTAGGTTGAGGAAAATGACTCGAATAAAAAATAAGCAGGTCAAAAGTAAAAAATGATACATAATTACATATAAAGTAGGTGGGGCTCTCCAAAAGCACTTAAAAGAAGCTAATACAACAAATAAATTTTCCTCCCACCCCCTTCTTCCCTCCTGAAATTGACCAATTTACAATCACACCATGAACTCAACTTCTGGATAATCAACAAGCATATCCACCCAAGTTCCTCATTGCTCTAGTCACAAATCCAGAAACACTATCACCAAAGAGACTAAACAGAAAAACAGTTTATCATCTTCTACACTCAACCAATTAATTCATACCCTGTATAAAAACAAACCCCACACATTATATTTCCACCTTCCAAACACCTTAACTTGAGAAATCAAAATTTAATCACACCTACCGCTTAACAAACCCCAAGTCACAATCTAGCTCTAGTGTCACCTATAAACTAATTCAACGACCAACACCAACAAATTAACAACTCAGAAACTAATTAAACCCCTTAATTGAGCAGATCTCTAGTCCTCTACCAATTCTCCAAGCCACAGAACAGTGAACCAAAAACCCCACTCTAACAACTCAACAGCCACCAAAATAATAAAAAAACCGAAAACTTAAAAAACTAAATTAGGGAAGCACTGACGGGAGTCTTGACGACCACGGCTTCGGCGTCGAGGTCTAGGCTGCGGCGGTGGTCAGGGGCGAAACGGTGGTAGTCTCCGGCTGCGGCGAAGGGCGGTTTCATGGAGGAGAAGGGTAGTTGGCGTTTCATGGAGTGCATGATCTGATCGGGCGGATTGGAGGAGGCGGTGGCGGTGGCGGCTGCGGCGGAGGGAGCGCGCGGGCCCGACATCCGCCGCGCGGAAGGGGGATCGGCGGGGTTTGGGAGTGGGAATTGAGGGAATCGGAAGGAATGGGAGGGAAAGAGAGAGATCTGAGAGTTTGTTTGTTCGGAAAATAAAAAAGCGGGAGAGAGAAAGAAAGAAGAAAACGAGGGAAAGAGAGAAAGCAGAAAAGAGAGAGAAGAGAAAGAAGGAGAAGAAGAGAAGGGAGGGAATTTGGTTCGGATATGGATGTGGAGGGAAGCACTTACTACAATAAATTCCTAAATAAATATACTGTGTATTATTATAATTATTTTATTTATTTATTTGCTTTCATGTTAAAGGGAAAAAAAAACAGAGCTTGTTATGATTAATATTGTGTTTTCTCTACTCATTCTTATTTTTTTATGAGGATCACAATAATTATTTTGCTACCAAGTATGGTTCTAAAAAGGAAAGTATAAGAGTTTAATTTTTATTTATAATAAATGTAACAATTTTACCCTAATAATTAACTAAAAGTCATCTTCATCATCACACTAATAATATTTTTAAATAATCATTATAAAACTTAACAAAATCATTGTATAGACCAATAAATGGAATTCAATGATTGAAATGCAAGTTTGCAAACCATTTCTTTATTAATAACTGTTTTGAACTTCTAAAGTCATTGATTTTAATTTAACAAAATGAAATAAAAAAATGTAATAAAATGTAGAATTGAAAAAATCAAACCACCTGTTATATTTATTTGAGGTACCAAAAAGTTCCACACTATTAATAGGTGCACCATTTTCTTAAATTACAAATAAAATGAATTTTTTTAAGGAAAAAATAATATATATCTATAGTACATCAATAAGTAAGAGAGAATGTACTCATTAATGATAGGTTGGAAAAATGTACCAATTGTTAAATACATATTATTTTTATATATATTGTTATACTTTTTATATTTTAGTGATTATTTCTATACATTATTACCTAAAAATTTGAACAATTAATGAATTAAAAATAAGTTCAACCATTATATATAATATTAGTAGTGTAAAATTCTTTTATATGGTATACCAATAAAAATTGCTATTTCTACATTTTTAGAACTACTGCAATAAAAGTTAATATCGCTATTATATATAATAATTTATAATTGAATAATAACATATATTTAATTGATATGACCAGTATATAACTATTTTCTCTCCAAATTTACTCAAGAAGTTTTAGAAAATTAATTTTATATTCACTCAATGAGCCACTTTAAAGTCAATCCTAATTTTTCTCTTAATCATCTTCAATTAAAAAGAACAAGAAATTTGTCATTTCCTTAAACAACTTTCCATCATTTATTCACACCATCACTTTTGTTGTAGTTCTTCAAAACTTTCCCACCTATTAGATTAAATTAATTACTGTTTAATTAGATAAATTAAATATCACCTCAAACTTAATTCCAATAAAAAATTAACCACATGGAAGCTTGTGTTAGATAGCAAATAATTAAAGTATGATTATGCAACAAACTATGATTAAACTTGTTGTGTTGACTTTTTAATCAAAGTAAAGAATGATTAATGTGATAAATTTTGATAATGACCCCATTTTTTTAATGTTTTGTTTGTTTCACATAATAACTATAGAAAGAGAAAGAAAGAAAAAAGTAAAAAGAAGAAAAATAAAAGGTAAAAAGCATGGCATAAGAGAATATATAACTTTCCTTAAAAAAATTAAAAAATATTATAGCATGATAATATTATCAATTGTGTGTATCATAATTAAGGTCGTTGTTCGTTTTTATATTTGTAAAACAACTTTACAATGGATTATATGCTTTAATTTTTATTTTTTATATATAATGAATGAATAAAATAGTGTTAATATCAATAAATAAATAATAAAAGTTTAAATAAATTAATAAAATAACAAAAACATTTTCTCCCTTTTCTTTAACCAAACAATAATTACTACAAAAAGTTAAACTACAGTAAAATATATATATAAAAATGTTATAAAAAATTAAATTTCATTCATTATTATAATTATAGAATAAATACAATTCAATTTTTCATTATGTTTATTAAGTAGTTCTTTTACACTTTTTTTCGGTGGTGACTCTTAATAAAAATTAACAATTAGTTTAAATATTTTCTTTTAAGTTGCAACTTATTCAATTCCTGGTCCAACTATTTTCTTTTTAAGAGTGCACCACCCAACTCTTTCCTAAGTACAAAAAAGATACAGCAAAATAACAAATGCAGATAATATTAAGAAATTGCCATGTGCTAGCAGAGTGTAAGACAAATGAAGTAAGCATGTTTGCACAAAAAAGAAAAGAAGGTAGTTAACCATAAAAAAAGCAAAAGTTGACCTTATCACCATGATGTTAAAGAGAGTGATGAAGATGACCTACAAAATTAATACACCCCTATAAAGTTGTACCCTGAAATACTCACATGCAACTATACCAAAACCAAAAAATAATCAACAGTGTCACAAGGTCAAAGTAAAAGTCAACACTCTCACTTGATGAGATATGGCATTCTCTCATTTTTTCACTGTATCAACCTTTCTCCCTCTACCTAAACCCCATCCAACACCAGCACCTTTGTGAATGAAGGAAGGTGCATTTGATGAAGAGCTTCTTGCATGTTGGCTACTTGCATTGGATGAAAAGCTTCTTTCATGTTGGCTACTTGCATTTGAGAAAAACCTTGGAGTATAGCTCCTGTTTTTACTCCTCCATTTGTCTTGATTTTGCCCCCTGAGTTATCAAGTTGGCCAATTAAATGTTTTCGGAAACCAGAAGAAATTTTGTCTGAGATGTGAAGACTGTATAGTTACAAGCTTTTCATGAACACAAAAAAATGAGATATGAAACCAAACATGCTTGTAAGCACTTGTATATAGGAAACTAAAAAATGTTCCACCCACATGCAATGCAGAAGGAAAGAAAAGTACCTCTCCAAACGAGTAAAATTTGTCTGACGTTCATGCCACAGTTCAGTTTCCATGATATCACCTTCTTCGATTGTCTATAAAAATTTGAAAAGAAAAGATTTTTAAGCATGCAATGTTATACAATATACATACTTTTTCTTTATCAGAAAACAAAGTTCTTCGAGTTTTACCTTATCTGGAAGGCTCACACCCGATAGTAAACGAGGAACATGATTACTATCAGCAGGAAGCTCGAAATAGACACATCTGAAACATAAACGATGTAACAGTTATTGGAAGTTGACTCACATGTTGAATGTCAATTAAGAAAATGAAAACTGTGTTCAGAATTTGAATAGCATACAAGACATTTTCTTCTTTGCTGTCACAAATGTCTGAACAAGGCTTGTCAACAAACTCATGGCAAAGACTTATGGCACCCCCAATGCCAGCACTGCTAAAAAGTATAAGAACACAAACAAAGGAAACATTGAACTATGCATTATTTCCCACACAAAAAAAATACATGCAAGGTGGCAATGTAGCTGCCATCACAGAAGAAACAGAAGCCATGAAAAAGTTATTAGAAACAAAATTTCCTAGAAATCACAAAATTTAGTAGGCTTATTTAGTCTGTCTCAGTTGTGATTTTGTGTGTTGACGAACCTTATTTTTGTGTCTAACTTGCAAGGCGCATTTGGGTCAGCAGATAGAGAACCAAATTTCTCTGCTAATTTGCTAGAGCTTCTGACAAACAAGCTATCTGCCTTGAGTGAATTTCTTCTGGCCTCCTTTTCCTATAAAGTAAAAAAGAAGATTTTCAGATACATAAAACATTAGCAAATGAAGTGTTTGAAATTGTGTGGTGTGCTATGGTACTGAGTAAGTAGTTCACACAGATAATTCATTTTTGAGTTCTTTGGTTTCAGCTACAAGCCGGCTATCATCTATCCATGGAAGTTTGCAAATTCCCTAGACAAAAGACACACAACATTTGCTTCCATCAGTACTTATTACACTGCATGAACAAAAAACAATACTAACCAATACAAGGAACATGAGTGAAATAACCTGCCACGTGAAGCGCTTTCCTTCAGTGTCAACTTCAAAATCTTAACAAGACAAAAAAGGCAATGATAAGAAACAGAAAGCAAGTAAATAGACCCAAAAACATTACATAAAATGCTTCAAACAAGATAAACTGGCTTACCCTGAGGATAAAAGTCAAGTATTCTAGATTGCTCATCTAGCATCAGTTTTGCAAAGGCTTTTGGAAGTGAATGAGCACTGTACAAGAGTAAAATAAGATATTATCAAGGTAATGGAAAAGTTTATGTTATCAAGCATCAAATGGGTTAGCAAATAGGACAACATAAGAAAGTTACCTTGCAGGGGGAAGGACACTTAGAAGTTGATCAAGTGGTAAGAATGGGACACCTTTCTCAAATTTTACTCTCACTTGACTCATGCCCTTTAAGTCCGAAGCAAAGGGACCATAGTGGAACGGATAAAACCTGTAAGTTGCAATGTTCATGTCAGATATTTGGATTTTCCCATACTTGTATAATGTATTACACATTAAAATTCAAGTTACATATTCAACCATATTGGATTACCATGTCCACGAAGCAGCTGCTGAAAAATAGTATCGAAGAGCCCACACCAATCCTTCAGTGTACTTCTGGACCTACAATTAAATTGCAATCTATCAGCACCACCACCACCATTGAAACAACAAAAGTTTTCCAAACCCAAAAAGACAACACTTGGCAAAGTTGTTTGTGGAAACACATACTATTTCTCTTCTTTTCCCCTCAATGTCAGTAGGAGTTTCCACAGCAAACTTCGCTTTATAATATCTTTCTTTGTAACCAGGTGCTCCTAATTTTATCTGTAATGAAAGGTTACAACATTTACTAATATGTATTCAATTTTAAAATAAGCACAATTCATGTCCATTGATCAGAAGAAGAAGTCAAATTAATAAAAAGAGCATGTGTTTACCAAACAAAGATCATGCTTATGATAACTTCTATAGTAAGTGCTATAAATATCAACAAACTTACTATACAGGTAAATCTGCAATTTAATCAGACTGTGGATGTATTATAATAATTTAATTCATAGTACATACCTTGTCAATTAGGAAATCTTCACTCGAAAGTAAGTCACATTTTTTTCTAGTAATTTTCTTCAATTCATCTTTTAAATCCTTTGTGTTTTGCTCAATCTGATAATGAGAAGAAAAAAAGATTATGACCAATTCAACATCAATATGCTGCTGTAAAAAAATTCATGAAAGGTGTCAACAAAACAGTATAAAAATGAAAACAGAAACTCCTGATTTACAATACAACTTACTTCAGCTTGTGTAGCAGAAACGTTACTGACCAAAAAAGAAAACTTCTCTGAATCTGGTGCCTTCTGAATCAGAAGAGTACAATCAGAAGTATTTCCATCGTCAAGATCCCAGAAACACTTTCCATTCGTTTCTTCCCGCTTCTGCATGGAAAATCAGGGAAACACATGAGCTCAAATTTACTGTAAAATATGAATGGATATGTACATTATTCAAATATATTTCAACTTACACCATCCTCATTATCTTGAATAAGCCTTTTCAATTGACGTTCTCGTATTTCAGATCTTCTCTTAAAGATTTTCTCTTCATATGTACCAACCTTAAGTATAAATTTTTCAACTCTTGATAACTTCATAAAAGCAGCATTTTTCTCTCCAACCTGCTTTCATATCATAGTTACACAACGATTGTTCATAGGGAACAGAAAAACGAAAAAGATATGAACAAATAAAAGAAGGAATGAGGCAGTAACATGCTACCCTGCTCATGTCCATAAGATATCCTCCAAGTGTATTGAATTCTTCCTTGTAAACAGTCATTAGCAAATCAATAGCCCCCTGAAAAGATTAGGCAAATCAAGTAATGATATAGCTGACTATGCATTATTAATACTTTAAATTCACCATATCTTAAAAAAGAATTCCTACAAACCTCATGAATATCCAAAGATGGCACGTGGGGCAGATAGTCATTTCCAGCAAAAAAGCACATGAAGATGAAATCATCAATTATCCGCTCAAGATCAATGCTACAAGTCTTGGGAGGATTTTCTATCTTCATGTCTAACTCAAGATACTCCCTCAATAACCAAATATGCAAAAACTGCACAGTTAAATTCATAAGACTAATGATAATATAAACAACAAAGTTGTAATTGAACAATGTAAATCGGTTATTATACCTTGAAAGGCTTGGCAGCAACTTTTGTGTGCTGCTGCTGCACAGAGACATCCTGTACAAGCCTAGAATGTGAGGAATTTTTGCACAGAAAAGTAAAATAGTATATCTTCAAGAGTTTAATTTTCCTTTGTTATGAGTAGTCAACCAATAAGAAATCATTGTTGACATAACTTTCAAGATAGTTATAACCAAAATGAACAAATTTATCATGCATAGAAGTTTGTAAGATCACCTCTCTTAATATTGAAAAATGGGGCTCATGAGTTGCCAGTGCAAGCATTATAAGATCAGCATCCTGCATTCAAAATGCAAAATCTTGGCTTTATATTGAGCATCAGAAGAAACAATCACTTTGTAAGGACAACTTTTACTATTATTTACTTACTGAGCCATATAAGCAGTGGCTGGTATTTGGATCATATTCCTCCAGAGTACGCTGTTTGCGTATGTATGACATAATCTTATGCTCCCCTTCTCCGGGAACACTAGCATCAGAGAGAATTACCTAAGTTCAAATCATCAAGGTAAAAGACAACAATGTTCAGCTTGATATAAAAGAAGACAATAACAATGATTTAAAATATTAAGCATGGCTGAATGAAGCATTCTTAGTGGTAGTTGCACTTTCTGGAATGTGGACTATGCATGTCATACCATAATATCCTTCCATAATGAGTTAGAAATTATCCTTGAAGAGATATAGCCTTTAAGTGCCTTTGAGAGTTCATTCATGAACTCAGTGCCTGGTGTTATAATATTGGAATCTGCAACTTCGGTTTCTTGTTTAGGAAGAACTTGTTTCCCTTCCATTTCAAATTGTTTCCTTAGCGTCTCTTCCTCAGCTTCCTACACATATACAAGAGAAAAATAAATGAGGCCTTAATTATACCCTGATAATAATTGATCAATAACCTACCCGAATTTCATTGTCCTTAGCAGTTCGAAAACGTCTTGATCGTTGCTGGTTCATTTTGGCACGTGGGGCAACCCCGTCTATGCATTAGAAACACAGAAACTCTTTAGTTCAACTATTCATTTGAATAGTGAAAGACCAATGAAATGCAATGAGAGTAAATAACACATTATCTAGAGTTATAATAAACTTTTTATGATGATAACAAGCCTCAGAAAATATAAAAACACAAAATTTTACAATAACAAAAAATCTTGACCTCCTTGCAGAAAAATACAAAATAAGAAAATGAAGATATATCTCTTAAAACAAGTATATGTCCCTTCTTAAACTAGCCTCTCCTCACAAAGAAAGGGTGAGAAACATTATGTTTAATATTATTTTTTTCTAAATGTTAAAAGGGTAATATTTTCCTTATTATATTAGGATGCATGCATTCATGTGAAGGTGTCAACTTGACACTTAAAACCAGAGGGATGTTTGTGCAGATACAATTTCTAAGACAAAATGCAGTTGCAAGTACAAGAAACTAGTAACAAGTATCAACTGGGGTTAATGACGAGTTAACTAGAGAAAATCTGGTGTCTCACTCACCAATGGCCATGTAAAGGAGCTTGCGAGGCCTAACAGTGTCAACAAGGCGATCAATGTAGTCAAACACATTTCTGAACACATCTTCGAAGGTAGTTGGAAATGGAATCTAAATGACAACACAAACTTCATCAAAAACACATTAAGTGAAAAATAAACAGCACAAGAATAAAGAAAAGGAAGCATGAGAAATATATGAACAAAAGCGAGTAACGAACATTGCCATGATCATCATCAGGGTGAAAACAAGGATGGATGATGGCATTCATGTCAACATACAAGTTATCATATTTCACTCCATTAGGGTCTTGCATGGCGGGGTCTGCATCTTGCATCACCTTGGGATATTTGTTAGTCAACCATCGATAGAACGAAGGCACCCCCATAGCTGTTAATTTCCCAGTAGTTTCTGATCGATGAAAAGCTTAAACACAGACAAAGAGAAACACTTTGAGTAAAGGCAAGATCTCAAAATGGCATGGCATGGCATGCTTGTTTTCATGTGTTATGGTAACACAATTTCTGAATATATTGTTACAATCATAAGTCGGTGAGTTTGATTCAAAGGGAATGTTCAATGACATGGTTATTTATGAAAAAAGAAAGTAACAATAAACAAAACAGATATTTTCTGCACAATAAGATTCAATCGTACCTGGGTTGCAGTGAGAAGGACAGTTCGGAAGAACTACTTAGCGAAGAAGTTTAGTAAGAAAACGAAGAGACTAAAATAGACTTTTCAAAACTGAGAAAAAAGTAATCATTAGTCGTACGAATCAACTAAAGGTGTTTCAAGAAAACAAGTTATATAATTTCAAGAAAGGTTGCAAGACCTGAATATAATTTTAATCTTGATATTTTCACCAAGAATTAAGAAAGTATAAAGAAAGAATGAAAAGATTTAAAACTACTCATTTTAAGGAAGAAAAAGGTAAAATTAGCTCTTACGATCTTAACTTACACTGTGTTGTTAGATTTGACAAAGGTAAAGAAATTAAAGAATGAAAAAGGTAACATGGAAAACTGAAGCATTTCTCATTATTATGATAAAGTTTCCGAAAAGTCGAGAACCATGATGGGAAGAATTTGCAGTTACAGCTTCCATTTGGTTCGAAAGAAAAATAAAATTGAGTGACATAATAAAAAATAAGTAAAATAAATATTGAAAATTTTCATTAAAATAGAAAAATAAATATTTCCATCATTGCTTCATCATGAGTAATGAGTGAATAAATAAAAATAAAAAATACTATAATAAATTTTATTATTTTTAAAAACACTTTTGCTCAATTTTTATTCTAACACACCAGTCTATCTAAAATATTGTGCAATGTTTTATAATACTACTATATATATTAGCTTGCTTGGAATAATTAGCTCCAATGTGATCCATATTTTTAAACTATATGTGATAAATATGTTTGGATATGAAAAGAGAGGGAAGAAAGGAGTGTGTACTTTTAGGTTGAAAAGACTATAAACTCCATTTATGCTTATAATTTAATTAAATTCTTATTGTGTTACAATGTGAGGAAGAGTGTTTTTAAAAGTCTTATCAACACTTAATAAAAAAAATGATTTTTTTATCATAGTATTATGTTTCGTATCATGTTTTTATTGGAAAAGGTGTATTCCACACTCATTATATTTTTACACTCATTATATTTGAAAATGAGATGTCTTTAAGGTTCTGTTTGGTTAGACTGATTTGAGAAGATTTACCATTCAAAAAGATAGATTAGAGGGGATAAAGGCTGTTTGATTGACGTGATTTGGGAGGATGAGGATAGATGAGGAAAGATTTGCATGATTAAATCTTCGCTCATCTGAAGAGATTTGCAGAAATTTGAAGGGATGAAGATCGAAATTACAAAATAGCCATTGTAAATGAAGTGAAAATTACAAAATACCCTTGACTTTGAAACTTACAAAACACTCTTTTAAGTGGATTTAGGGTTTGTAACAATAAATATTATATATGAAAAATAAATTGATTTATACCTAATTTTTCAAATAATTGATTTCAATAATTATATATATATATATATTTTTTTTTCATTCATAATACTTTCATTTTTTTCAAAACAGTTATAATATAATTAATTTCCCTTCAATCTACCCATACTCAATACAATATATCCATTCATAATTATATTATTAACCTAAAATAATTAAATCACTAAAAATTATTTACTTTATAAAAGAAATAATAAAAGTATATTATAAATATTATATTGTTTTCTATTTTTTTTTATCGATGAAAATATGTTTACTTAATGTTTAATTGAAGTAAATCAGAAAAAAAAAATTGTCTCCTTATTTGATTCAATATATATGATAAAATTAAGGGGAGAAGATGTTATTTAAAATATTTTTTATTCATTTTAAAAACATTTTTAATTTCTTTTAAATATAAAATTATTAACACACAAAAATAAGGATGTTTACGGGTTGGATTAATTAAAATCATTACCAACCAACTAAAAAATATCTAGTTAGTTAATTCAGTTTCTATATTTTTTATATTAAAGTCAATTTAATCTAATTCATTTTAATTTTTTACCATCTTATGTCACAAGGGTTAATTAGTAATTTCAGAAATATATCAATTAAAAAAATAAAAACAAATCTATAACATCTATCAAATCCATCCCAAACTTTCATAATCAATCTTCTCAAATCCATTCAAATCTTACCATCCATCCATTAATCCAAACAACCCTCTCATCCACTCAAATCCCTTCAAATCCATCCTCTCAAATCCACTCCCCCAACCAAACAAAGCCTAAAGAATGAGAAGATAAAATGTGTTTGAAGAATGAGAAAATCATATTATATATATGAGTCAATATAATTTTTAATTTTTTTTATAATTTTTATTGTGTAAGTTGAATGGTTATCTGATGGGAAAAATAAATCTGGGAATTATTCATATTATGGTGTTAAGATAAAATGTCTTTGAAGAATGAGAAAACCATATTATTTATATGAGTCAATATAATTTTTAATTTTTTTTATAATTTTTATTGTGTAAGTTGAATGGTTATCTTATGGGAAAAATAAATCTGGGAATTATTCATATTATGGTGTTGGAAAATACTGACTAAAAAAATTAGAGACAATACTGATGGGAGTTAATTACTATTTGCATTAAAGATTATATAATAAGAATGATTATTATGGAACTTAGAGAATTTTATATAATTGTACCTGTTAAAAGGATGTACTTCAAATATAATTAGAGTTATGAATTTTGAAAGAAAAAAATTCAGCTTTCTATTTGAGAGAACTTTGTGAAGTTCTCATTTATAAGAATCCAAATTTAATCTTATCAAGATAATTTGTAACGAACAAGCGTATAACTATTTAAATGAGAAAAAGTTTTGTTAGACATCCTAATTATATAAATTGGTAAAGTGAGTATAATACAAAACATAGATGATATAAGTGGTTTTAGTATGGAGAAAAAAAATATGGGTTTTCTTTTTATTTACCTCACTTTTATATTGTAAATTGGTCTTACTTTTGGCTAATGTAAGATTTCCAACATAACCCATGCCGTCCTGTATTCATGGCGAGAACATTGAACTTAAAAATCGAGAAGTCTAAAAGCATATGACATGATATACCCAACAAACTCAACCTAGGATAAGCTCTTAGTGACCTTTATACTATATTAAGAATGACTCTGAATTAGGAAATTAATTTAAGTTTAACTCATTATCACAAAATCCAACTTAATAAAGTGAGATTTGTCCTTAACTATGTTATATGAATTTATTTTTATATCCAACTGATGTAAGATCTCAAAGGCACTTCTTTATACTAAAGATATAATGTATTCACGTGAAAGCGTGCAGGCATATGATAATTAATAACGATTAATAACAGATAGCACAATAAACTCAACAAAACTAGACTTAATAATAAACTTTTAATGATTCATATACCATATTAAAGTTAGGCTTAAAATCCCTACTTTAATATAATAACAGAACTATTACTATGATATCAAAGATATTAAGAGTCAAGTTTATTAGATTTATTATACCATTTACTATTAGACTTCTCTAAATTCTAACATTCATATCTTTAGAATGAACACATAATATCATTAGTATGAGCAGGTATATTAAAAATCTTACATGAACTAAAAAAAACTAATTTATATATATATATATATATATATA
>Ga0209489_100275_pt1 | contig 89271 bp, 37 predicted proteins | sample SiratrowhiteBW_FD_187527 | JGI IMG/M metagenome (GOLD analysis project Ga0209489, IMG submission 187527) | Root nodule microbial communities of legume samples collected from California, USA - Siratro white BW (SPAdes) (version 2) | ecosystem: Host-associated > Plants > Roots > Nodule | place...
TATATATATATATATATATTATACGGAGTAAGCTATTAAAACTTTGTATTTTCTATTTAATTCTCCATCGATATCTGGCTTTATTAAATATTATTCAGTTTAATTTTTGAGTTTATTAATTTGATAATTATGTTTAAATTTATATTTTACCAAGTTGTAATGTGTAATGATGGTGAAACTACTAGTATTTGAACTAAATTCAACGTATTTAAGTGAACCGACAGTGAAACTTCTTTATAATAAAATAAACATCTTTATAAATAAAAAATAGTTGACGTGTAGATAAAAATTTATGTCATGCTATTTTAACATCCACTATTATTTACTTGGTATAAATCAATAAGCACATATTTTTTCATTTTTTTAATTTTTTTTTTCGAAATCATTGCTTTTTTCTCAAAAATATAATTTTGCATGTTTTTGTAACATATTCTTTTGATTCAAAAAATAAATGATAAATTATTTTTATTGAGTTTGGTTTGAGTTTAAAATATATTTGGTTTCCTTATTAAATGCATATTCACAGTTGTATTAACTTAGTTTTATTACTTCAGTGTGATCTACTGTTTACAAAACTTCACCATTTGTTTCAATCTAAATAATACACTAATTTGTGTCTAGGAAGATATAAAAAATATTTTACTGATATCAATTACTTTGCAACATTGGGAATGAGTACCAACACCGCATTAACCAACATTATTTTACCAAACTTATTAACAAAATAATTTTTATTGAAAAACTCACTTTCTTAAGATCAATTCAATAATATATAAATGCTTCTCATTATCTTACATGAAAACCCTCTATTTAACTTTGTTGTAAATTTGATGTAAGAATTTTTTTTCCTCACTCCATAAAAAGGATACTTATTAAAAACGCAAGGTGAATACCTATTAATAATCACGTATAAAATTGAAATTAAATATAATTGGTGCAAAATGTATAGGTTTATGAATCTTTTACTTCTTACAAACCATAACACACTGTTAATGAAGGAAATATGTGATGTTTGATATCATTTTTAAAAACTCTAATATGTAATCAATTCTTCATTGTATTGTCTTCCTAGTCATGTGTGTGTCTTTAAAAATAAAGCAAATAAGGTTAATTATTCTTAAAAAATTAAAACATATGAAATAGTTTGCTTTAGAATGTGATATGATCCATTCAAATATTATTTAGATAATAATTAAAAATGCTGATTCAATATTAAAAAATTAACTTATTGAAGTGATATTTATATTCATTTATTCTAATTGATATAAGGTCTCAATACACTTTCTCATATCCAGGATATCTTGTGTGAGAATGTAGGAGAACCTAATTCATAATAACCTTAATATCATATTAAGATACAACTTAACCTTATAAACCTGACTCAATAAAATGAAATTTACACTCACATATATACAATGACTTTGTCATAGTTTTAACTCGTACATAATTTACAACAAAGTATGAAGATTAATGCATTAAAAAAATTTAAGAACACTAAAATAAATAAAATTTTAACTTTAACTTTTCATTTGTTTGAAAACAAATTTATGACAAATATATAAATATAATCACTTATGGTTTCAACATAATTGGTAATGTGTAGTACATTATCAATTATGTCCACTTCCAATCTCTTAATAACCCTAACAAATACATCAATTGCATATGTTTTTTCTTTTTCACTCTCCCCTTTGTGTTTTTTCAGATAACTTAAACTTCAAAGTTGACACCAACCATCATCAACTTTATTTTCTGATTTAATAATACCATGTTCATAATCGTCTATACTTATCTTATCTTTGTTGAACCCTTTTCCATCTGCTCCCTCCTCCTTGCCTTGTTCCCCTTCAAAATCACTTAACCCTCTATGTCGATCTTTTGGCTTTTGACGACTTCAATGTCCTTTAAACTGAAGCCCTTTGTTATGATTTTTTAACCATTTATTTTACAATTTCATTCATGTAGAGTTTTCCTTCACCTCCATTCTCCCCATGCACCATTGTTTCCCTTGTTTCCTTAATGCTCTTCTTGTTGTCTCAATTTTACCTGCTCCATCTTTGTTTATCGTGTCACTGTAATAACTTTCGTGTGATGTCACCTTGGGTCTCTTACATTATAATATTACCATCAATAAAGTAATAATGACAATGAGATGTCTTCAAATTTTTACTCTCCATTTTAGATGCCTTTTTATTTTCGTCCTTAGTTAGATTAATCAATAAATCTCATAAAATAATCGATATATCTTATAAAAAACTAACCAAATACTCAAGGACTTGAGACACAATAATGACTATCAAATTTACAACAATCTCATCATTATCATTATCAATAAGTTTAGTAAACTTAGTTGTCACACGCTCATAAGTTAACAATCTGATGAATAAATGAGATATAACTCAATCACTCACAATATTTTATGAAAAACTTATTGTGTAACATAAGTATTCATATTCTGATTTAAGTTAACATATCTTATTTAAGAAAATAATATAAATGAATTATTTTTTACATATTTTGGAACTTTGTAATAATGATCTTATTTTTATAAACTAAAATAACAATTACATAATAAAGATAATACTGGTAACAATGAATGAGTTTTTAACTTTTTTTGGGTTTCTCCCTTTTTGTTATTATTCACACCCAAAAGTTCCCACCCAAACTTTAGTTCTTAACTTTTTTTTATTAATATGATTGGATTGAAAGCTAAAATACATGTGCTAAGAAGAAAAGCTATATTTAGTTAATATTTCTTTTTAAAATTAATTATTGTGAAATCACTAATTTGTTATATTCATTTATGTGATTGCTCATGTTTGATATTATTGAGATTAAAAAAAAATATATTATTAATGGTTTGAGATCTAAAAATACTTTAATAATGTGACAACAATTACTGTAAAATATTTTGTATGTGTGTTATTTAAACCTAAAGTTAGTTGATTACATATTCTTCACGTAAGAAACTAATATAATGTTATCTTAGAAGAATATAGTATTAAAACAAATATTAAAAAAAGGAAAATTCACCCTTTCTTAGGTGGGTTGAAAATGTTTTCAACTATTTAGAAAATAAACTATTATAAGATTAAAAACAAGTTGATAGAAGAGATACACATTAAATTTATGTATATTTTTATAATTATAATAAATACTACTAATAATTTGCATGTTGCTTTTTGCAACTATTAGTTTGATCGTAAGTGTATCTCTAATTTATATATAAATTTTGTATGCAAAATTTTAACTTTACTATTTTAAAATAAAATCGCAACTTCATTAATTTCAAATTAGCGAAGTTATTTTTTCCCAGTCTTTACTCCATATTTTTAATTATACTTTATATCGATTAATAGTTATCTCATTTTTCATATCAACAAAATCTAAACGTCAAAAACATATATCTAACTTTTTTGACGCATTACCTTATTTGTTTAATTTTTTCTTTCAAAATCAGAACCGAAATCACATAATTATACCAACTTATACAATTATATAATTTTAAATTTACACAATAAATTTAAAAAATGATAAATAAAATTTTAACTTCATCTTAAAAAATTTATTCATCTGTTGTTATATTGTATAATCTGTACTTTGCGTATTGTCAGGGACACGGTAGTGTACGAGTTTATTTTCCCTAAAATGAATTTGGGCAAATATTGAAAGCAATTGTTTGCAGATAGGGCATTATATCGTCATCGCTCGTCTAGGCCTGACTCAAGCACGCTACTACTTTTCTATCTTTCTATAAATACAGCATCACTTCAGCTATCTCAGAGGGAGACACACTCCAAGAGAGACAAAGATACCTTCATTCGCATTCCATTTTCATTTCCCACTCTTTCCCTATGGCCAAGCCTCGCAAGCCCAAGAACAGCGAAGACCCCAAGCCCGAAAACTCCGGTGCCCTAGTTCACCACCAAAAGCTATGCCTCTCAATCGACATCGACAAGCGCCTAGTTCACGGGTTCGCACTTCTCTTTTCCCCTTCCGTTCTTCCTTAATTACCGTCTCTACCACACGCTGCTGTTGTAAATTAGGTTTTGCTGTGTTCGAGATCGCGTATTTAAAATCGATCTAGAATTTGATTGGAGTTGATTTCGCTTGCAGGTACACTGAATTGGAGATTGCGGTGCCGGAGATTGGGATCGTAGGGTTGCATGCGGAGAATTTAGGGATTGAGAGTGTTTGGGTCGATGGTGAGCCCACGGAGTTCGAGTATTACCCGCATCAGCAGCAGCAGGTGGAGGATGATAAGAGGTTTAGTTCCGTGTGTTCTCCTAGCTCTGCTGCCGATGCTGCTGTCTCAGTGTACATGTCCGCTCTGGAGAAGGAGCTGGTGCCTAATTTGCTCATTAACTGCTGTAAACCTTCCAAGGCTGAGAGTGAACAGCAGCAGGAGCAACCGGTTCCCGAGAACGGGTTTCACTCCGCGGCCGAGCCCAAACAGGTTATAGTTGCTGTCTATGAACTCTAGCTTTCAGTGGTAACCTCGTCTCTGAGCGATTTAGAGAGTTCTGTTAAACGAGACATGGAAACCCTATGCATGGCAACTGAATTGTAAATAATATAGCAAATGACTAATGAAAATGTGATTAGTTGGCACTATAGTCCTTAGATTTAGTGAAGTTAAAAAAAAGGTTCCTGCTACAGCGATATTTTACCGCGCACTGACATTTTGGCCTTTTGATATATGTTAATGTTATCACCCAAGTTTTAACGGTAAATTAACCTTGTTCCATCTGAGGGACAGCTTACGGTTTCAAGAGCTTTTTGAAATTTTTTAGTTCTAGGAACAAGAGTGACAGTGATTAGCGAATCTCAACGGTGAATTGTCTATATGCTTGTAAACATGGTCTTCATACCTGTAATTATCGTTTATTAAAAGTAATTAGGTACGGACTGGATTTTATAAATATTTATGTATATGTATTTGATGAATTGAATTTTATATTGTATTTATATATTTATTTATGGGGCTCTTGACAACAGGTGCCTAATGGCACTGTTTAAGGATTTGAAAAGAGGAACTTTTTATTGAAAATCATATCAGAGTACATTAAAAAATCATAGGGAAGCACATTCTTCACATCGCAATAGTAAAATTTCCTCTTTTAATTCCTTATTCAATGCCCTTAGGACGCTGGTTATCATGCCATTTATATATTATATATAATTATAATATACTTATATTTTTTAATAGACTTGCTGCCATGTGCTTGGGTTCAGTATGACCAACCTGTCGTTAAATTGTGGTTATCCTTTGTATTATGGGAAATAGTGGACAATTTCAGCTACAATTGTGGTCGTGGAGAGTCCAAAAGCCTTGATGTTGGGATCACATTGTTGACATTGTGGGAAAATGCAGACAAATGCAGTTGGTATGCTGTCATTGAGTTAGAAACCTTGACATTGCCGGTTAAATTGCAGCTGCAGACCATTTTATGGAACTTTGGACCCAAGTTCATTCCAAGGACTATCAACCCATTTATGAACTTCGTCTTCTGCTTGCTTGGACTTTTCACGTGTGTTATTTAGATGTTGCATGAATGAATTTATCTTCAAGTGCTATTTTATTGTTTTCTTTCAAAATTTTCACCCTATTTTTGCATTTTGTTTTGTATATGTTTTTGGCTTACTCATTGTAAGAAATAGGTTATTGTTTTTAATTGTTGAGATAGTGCAGCATCCTTCCATGAGAATATGACAGTGAAATGTGAGAATGAGTAGTTTTGGTGAGGTTTACTATTTGTGTTTTCTCATGTAGGTTGATGTTGGGTGCAGAATGTAAGAATTGTTCGGATTGACTATTGGATAGAAAAGGCAGAGACAGGAATCCACTTCAGAAATAATCTTCTTCATACTGATAATCAGATAAGGAGAGCAAGATGTTGGTTCCCCTGTATAGATGACAGTTCACAACGGTGCTGGTATGGACTGTTAAACTTGCCCATTTGTGTGTCTATATCCATGTTTAAATTTTGTTATAAATGTATTTACTGTTCATCGTATGAGCTTGAAGTAATTATTGTTGTTTTGTTCGTGTTCAGCTATGACCTGGAGTTCACCGTAGCACACAATCTTGTGGCTGTTAGTACGGGATTCTTGCTTTATCAGGTAGCAATGAATGATACTAACATTCTGTTATTTAAGTTATGAAAGCACAATCAATACTATTTTTACATAAGCTGATAACATTTTGGAGCTGTTTCTATTGTTGATAAGCACATTTAATGTTCCTTCAAGTCAACTCAGGTTGGGAATTGGAATTTCTTTTTTTTCCAATCGCCTAGTTTGTCTACTTTGTTTTTTCTCTTCTTATATTCCACAGGTGTTATATGATGATTGGCTTCAAATTCAATGAATATTCTTTTTGGCAATATTCATTGCTGAAAATGACTGACTGCTAGGATAGAACTGTAGAAAACTACTAATCACTAGTTTTCTACGTAAGACATGGATGTTAAAGTTATTGGTTATCATAAAAATATTGGAAATAGTGATTTTCTACCCATGATTAGTGTTTTGCTGCCAAATAATTAAGCTTGAGATGTATGGTAGAACAGTGAATTATCTGCTGACTTTGTTTTTATACACTGCATATTGTGGTTTTCTAATCCATTTATTTATAATTTGTTCACTGGACCCTTGAAATAGCTTAAAGGAAGAATGTTCTACAATTTTGAATTGTGATCTGCTTTTCCTGAAGTTATATTCTTGCATATTGTGAGGCCTGGTGAAACTTTTGAAAATTGAGCTCGCTGTTCTGTTTTTTCCCCTTCCTCTTTGGATCGGATGCAACCTTCCCCTTTTGTCTTCCCTGTTTCTTTTTTCTTTTTTCTTCAATGATAAAATTTATCTGTAAAATACTCTTGTTGTCATTTTGGACACAACACCAAAATAGTGATATGACATGGATTTCAATTTGTTGCTGATGCATGATTTGTGGGTTTAATCTCAGTCAGCCATGTATGGTTATCACTGTCAGTTTGTTGTGAGGGGGTGGGGGGTTAATGCAACTCTGCAACGCTATTGGCTGGACATTGGTTTCTGGTTGGTGGCATCTTTGATTTGCGGTGATAGCTTAGTTGGGAGAGCGTCAGATTGAAGAAGATCTGAAGGTCGCATGTTCAATCCATGCTCACCGCACCTCCAGGGTCATGGATTTGTTTAGTCAAAAATCTCATCCAAGGATTTTGTCACTTGTTCAGATCTATGTGTTGAAAAGTTCATTTAATTTTTACAAAATTTTGAAGCAGTGCTTTGTCTTTTACTACCATTTCATGGAAGAGAAACATAAAGGAAAAATGCTCTTTGTCTAAGTTGGAAAACATAATTATTGTTATTATTACTACCATTTCATGGAAGAGAAACATTAAGGAAAAATACACTGTGTAAGTTGGAAAACATAATTATTGTTATTATTACTACTGCATTCCTTTACTTGATTCTATTCTCAATGTGCAATGGAATATAGATTATGTATGATACCCTGTTCTGCCAGCCACCCTCATTTCAGGGAAATTTCTTGTCCCTCTCCTTAGTTGTAATGCTTCTCTTCTATCTATTTAAATTTATAGTTCTATATGAAAATTTATATTGTGGTATACGCCTTGCAGAGTTAAAATTGTTTTTGTTTGAACCTCCTTTCTTTTTTCAGGTCTTAAGCAAGGACAATCCTCCTAGGAAAACATATGTCTATAAATTGGATGTTCCAGTTGCTGCAAGGTGGATATCTTTGGCTGTTGCCCCGTTTGAAATTCTTCCTGATCACCAATTTAGTCTCATATCACACATGTGTTTGATGCCTAATCTGTCAAAGATGCAGAATACAGTGGAATTTTTCCACAGTGCCTTCAGGTTTGACGTTTGACAGTTGCAATCTAGCTAGCCTGAAACAGGTTGTTTTTTAATCATAAATTGTATAATGATTCGATAGTTGGAATTTTATTGGTGAGCAGCTGCTATAAGGATTATCTTTCTGTAGACTTCCCATTTGACTCATATACGCAAGTTTTCATAGAGCCAGAGATGGCAGCGTCTTCGTTGAGTTTAGGAGCCTCTATGAGTATATTTAGTTCACAAGTTTTGTTTGATGAGAAGGTTATTGACCAGGTTAGTTCGTTACTTCAATTCTTTTAGTTGATTTTGTTTTTTCTAATTATACTCTTTCTGAATGTATATAAAAACTGCTTCTCTTGTCCATGAGGGCTTTTATGCTTGTGATTTCATTACTATGCCAGCTTAATGATCAGCCTATCTTTATTGACAGACTATTGACACAAGGGTAAAACTTGCATATGCTCTTGCAAGACAGTGGTTTGGGGTGTATATCACTCCTGAGGCACCAAATGATGGTAACTTATCAGAGGATATTTCATTTGCTGTTTTAATTTGAATTGATTCTTTGTAAATTTAGCACAGTTTCCTCTGGTGTGATTGGTGAATGGTTCTTTTCACATTGCAGAGTGGCTCTTGGATGGACTTGCTGGCTTCTTGACAGATTTTTATATCAAGAAGCATTTGGGAAATAATGAGGCACGGTACCGGAGATACAAGGTTTGTTTCTCTTTATGTGTTAGTCTGGTCTATGTGAAGGCTAACTCACCATGCATTATATTGTAAACAATTAATGAACTCTTTATGGGTTTCTGTAAAAGTTTGTGGTTCAACTTGTTATTGGGGTCTGGATTGGAGTAGTGTTCATGTATTCTCATAAGTATTCTTGAGGCTGGTGCTGTTTATAACCACTTTTTTTTCCCCCTTTTCTTTTTTATTTTTCCTTCTCTGCAGATTTGTTTCAATTTATTGGAAGAGTTTTTCTGTTGTAAATTGTAATTAATCACACATGTAAATCCTTTATTTATAATCATTCAAAGTATACTATAAGGAAACCATAATAATGGAGAATATCCCTACTTATTAGCTGTATATATTTCCCTAATTACTATGATCAAAACACCTTTACACCCACCTCAAGCTAGAGCATATATGTCATACGAACCTAGCTTATTACAGATGTGGTCAACCACAAACTTAAGGGATTTTGCGAGCATGTTTGCAAGTGGGTCACTTGAGTTTTCTCTAGAGAGTACCTTCTCTCACAAAATGACATTCTTGATGTATTTAAACCACAACATGATGCATGCCATAACATTCCAATGGCTATCACATGGGCCTTTAGGAATTGGCTAACCACACTAACTGCACATGTGATGTTTTGTCTATTAATAATTAGGTAACTAAGATTGCCTACTAGACGATGATATCTTCCACCGAGGATATTGTATGTTCTTCAGTGGAAATTTGGTGACTTGGAAAAGTAAGAAAAATGTAGTTGCAAGGTCTAGTGTAGAGGCTGAATTTTGAGCTATGGCACATGGGGTGTGTAAGTTATGGCTGAGAATTATTCTAAATGATCTTAAGGTGGCAAGTGAACGATGAATGATTCTTTTATTGTGATAGCAAGTCAAGTATTAACATTGCTCATAATCTAGTTTAACATGATAGGACCAAACACAAAGATAGATTGACACTTTATTAAAGAGAAGCTTGATAGTGACCTTATCATTACTTCTTATGTTCCATCTGTGCTTTAGTTAGCAATTTTGTTTACAAGAGGTCTTTGATTGGAAAAGTAAGAAAAATGTAGTTGCAAGGTCGAGTGCAGAGGCTGAATTTTGAGCTATGGCACATGGGGTGTTAAGTTATGGCTGAGAATTATTCTAAATGATCTTAAAGTGGCAGGTGAACGATGTATGATTCTTTTATTGTGATAGCAAGTCAACTATTAACATTGCTCATAATCTAGTTTAACATGATAGGACCAAACACATAGATAGATAGACACTTTATTAAAGAGAAACTTGATAGTGACCTTATCATTACTTCTTATGTTCCATCCATGCTTTAGTTAGCAATTTTGCTTACAAGAAGAGGTCTTTCATTGGAAAAGTAAGAAAAATGTAGTTGTAAGGTCTAGTGCAGAGGCTGAATTTTGAGCTATGGCACATGGGGTGTGTAAGTTATGGCTGAGAATTATTCTAAATGATTTAAAGTGGCAGGTGAACGATCTATGATTCTTTTATTGTGATAGAAGTCAACTATTAACATTGCTCAGCATCTAGTTTAACACGTTAGGACCAAACATCTAGATAGATCGACACTTAATTAAACAGAAACTTCATAGTGACCTTATCATTACTTCTTATGTTCCATCCGTGCTTTAGTTAGCAATTTTGTTTACAAGAGGTCTTCCTGCTAAACGATTTCACGATCTCATATCCAAACACATAATTGTATACGGATAAGAATTTAGCAGGGTCTCCTAATAATAGGAAATCCACCCAAGGTATTGCATGTTCTTGGGTGAAAATTTTTGGTGACATGGAAAAGTAAGAAAAATGTTATTGCAAGGTCTAGTGTAGAGACTCAATTTTGAGCTATGGCACATGGGGTGTGTAAGTTATGACTACGAATTATTCTAAATGATCTTAAAGTGGACCATAAAGGAGAAACTTGATAGTGGCCTTATCACTACTTCTTATGCCCCATCAAGCTTCAGTTAGCAGATCTGTTTACAAAAAGGTCTTTCCACTAAAGAATTTTATCATCTAATATGCAAGCCGGGAATGATAGACATCCATTCACCCACTTGAGGGGAATTGTTGTTAGGAGGATATTAAGTGTACTCCTAGAAGCTATTAGATGATTCTAATAGCTTTGTGAATTGCAATGGGAGGTTCAAGTGTGCACGATGTTGGTGGAAGAGTATTGGAGCAGGAGATGGTGCTAGAGGATCATGGGGTGACACTTTCGGCGGTGTATATAAGAAGTGAAGTCGGAGTAGGAGCTACTACTAGGACAACAGGTGGAACCTCTGGAGGGACATCTTCAATGGTGGAAGAAAAGAAAGTATTGGTCTCAAAAGCAAATACTAGATACCAATGTAGTTGAAGAGAGAAATATCAATAACCTTTTTGGAGTCAGGAGTAGCGCAAAATAATACATTTTAGGTGGGCAAAGGCCACATGAATAGTGCACTGCGGGAAATAAAAGAGGAAAACCTAGTTCTATGATACCATAAAGAGTTTATCTGTTGTGATTTGTGTGTTTAGTCACGCTTGTAATCCCTAGTATATAATAATTCAAAGTATAATACAGGGAAACCTAATAATGGGTCATCATGGAAAATATCCCTAATTATCAGTTGTACATATTTCCTTAATTACTAAGATCAAATCATATTTTTTACATTATTAATTATCATTAGCCACTTAATTTAAAATTTTCAAGGCTTTTTTCCTTGCTTGGGATTTCTACGTGTAATTCACTGTAGCAAAGAATGTTACTAAAATTTCATTTCATATTTAAACATGGTTGATCTGTCAGGTCTAGGTTGAGGTTGTAGAGCATTGTATTCTAAGTTGAAAGTGCCACAGTTAACATGATAATTACATTTTTTTGCGTGCTATTGTAAATCAATCTACAGGCAAATTGTGCTGTTTGCAAAGTTGATAATGGTGGAGCGACAGCTTTGAGCTGTTCAGCATCCTGCAAAGATTTATATGGAACTCAGTGTATTGGGTTGTATGGAAAAATAAGATCATGGAAGTCTGTAAGTATTTTCCTTTCCTTTTCTTCTTCCCCTACCTGTAATCTTTATAGCATTGAGCCAGTACTGTAATGTTTTTCCTTAATTAGTATTGAATTATATGAATATCATTTTACCCTTTTCAGGTGGCTGTTCTTCAGATGTTGGAAAAGCAAATGGGTCCTGAATCTTTCCGTAGAGTGAGAGTCCTTGACTTTTGCACTTTATGTCTTTCTGATCATTCTAGATATACCGCACGTGTCTTAATTATGGTAATCAATAGTGTGCTTTCACGCCAATATTGTGCCGGTGCGGTGTGGCTCCCCCTGCACCAAAAGATTGCATGATTGCATTTGCATCTCAGGATTCTGGCTGTTGTATGTGTTGCGAGGCCAAAATTGCAACAGCAGACGTCTGCTGACGTAGTCTTGGTTTAACATAAGGGATTCAATGCCCGGCTGGAAGACAGGGTCGTTTGGGTGTTTGTGTTTTCTTCATTAAGGGTTAAAGGGGAACTTTCTATTTTAACCTATAACACAATTTTTACCCCCTCTTTCATAAATCAGCCTTCTCTCCCACATTCTGCTTGTGTACTTCCCTTTTATCTTCCTGCGTTTTGCCTCTCTGTTTCTGGCAGCATTTCCAATTAGGTTTCCAGTTGTTGATATCAACCTAACCTGCAACTTCCGATAAAAAAACTGTACCATTCTTTATTCTTTTTTTTTTTTTCTGTTTAGCTGCAATGGCTTCATGTGGCCAACCACCCTCTGCCACTCAGGGTGGCCAATCTGTGCTGTTATCTTCTATTGATTACTATGGTCTTATTTTGTCGTTTGTGCCATTTTTGGTGGTCATATATAAATGTTAATTTCTTTTGGACATAATATTGATTTTCTTGTTCACGACAATGGATTCATAAGTTGGATGGTGTGCATTATATGTTCTCCATCTGTCTGTGATCTCTTACTCTTTCCGTCTAGGGTATTTTTGATAAACCGCCAAAAACCCAACTCTGAAATTTTTCTGATGAAAACTGAAGCACTGAACTTCTGTTTTGAAAGTTTTCAAGTGCTGAAAGCATATTGAAAGAAATAATTGACATTTAGCATAAGTCTGCTCTAAAGGAAATTATTTTCATATTACTAGTACACTCAATGGTTTTTCATATGCTGAATATATTCTGTATGTTCTCACTCAAGTTTAATTCTAGTTATATCAAACTAACAGTATATCTCTGTTTTTGGTGGTGAAAATTTTCTTCAATTTTCTAGTTGGCCATTTCTCCTAAGATTTCCGTTCCTTTTTATATATAATTGTTCACAAAGTCCCAACCAAAATGTTCTCTGCCAATGATTCTCAAAGACTTAGTTCGGCAGTGACATCTCATTGGGCACTACCACAGAGCCGAACTCCCAATCACATGCACCATGAATTAGGCCGGAAGCATCATCCCACCGTTCCGGCTGCTGGAGTACTGCCAGCTCCATCCATTCGAGCCCCTCCAAATGGTGTGCAGACATTGTTTGTGCCAGCACCAGTTGCACCTCCCATTTCATTTCCTACATCCCCACCTTGTTCAACCGGATGGGTCTTGGCTCCTCAAAGGCATCCACCTCCACGAATGCCTGTTCCTGGCATAACAGTTTTCTTCCCTCAACCAGGCCATGGTACCAACTTAAGAATAATACAATGGAATTAGAAATTTAGATACATCAGATACAATGTATGAGAGGGAAAAGAGAAACTGAAAAGATACATCTAGGAACTAGGTGCAACACAAAACACACAACTTCGATTTAAGACTATTTAATCTAACAATAATAAAACAGAGGGAATGTTGGTGGGAGTTTTTGTTTACAGATTTGAGATTGTTATTTTGTTTCTTGTTTACATCTTGCTGTTTATCTGGACTGTTACTTGCTATAGAATGCTCTATTAATTTATTATGGTTGTTACTTATTAAAAACAGACTTAGCCAGCTGGCCAAGGTCAATTTGGAAAATTCCCTAGTGGTTCCCAAACCAGTCCTGTCAGCTCTTTAAAACCACAAATTTCCAGTGTAAATTTGGCTGTGGCACTGTGAAAGTGGAAATCGGTATAGTTTGCCGCCATAACATGGTGGTGGCAATATGGGTTTTCGTGGGCGGCATATTGCAGCTACTTTTGTTGTCATGGAATGGTATCGCGCAACAGTCATGGCGGAATTTGCGGGGTGGCATCACTGCTTCCATGGGAAATGAAGAAGAAGCCTCGGGTCCATGAGACCCCAACCCAAGGCAGTGAAAGCCTAATCTTCTCTCCTTTCTTATTTTCCTAGCAGGTTAAAAACCTAGTCAGACCAAGTGTTCTTTTTAAAATATGAGCTGGGCCATACAACCTGACCCAAACTAAACATTACAACATAATATTAACGAAGAACCAGCAGCCTCCTTTCTTATTGTACAGTCCTGCCACTGCCGTCTCCGCCGCCACAGCTGACTGCAAGTCCACCCTATCTACATTCAATGAACAACCTCCTTCGAAATGTTTTGTTGTTATTTTAAGTTTTGAACTTTAAATTTTTGGTATTTTCATTTGATTTTATTATTATTTGCATTTCTAGCCATGATATTATTTTTTTTATGCCATAACCGGTTGTGGATTCCAATATATTTTCATAAAAGGTTTTTGGGATCCTTGATATATTTCATTATCTAATATTGATAGCGTTGCAAATTTCAAAACGGAGTAGTAAAGTGATTCTTGGTTCTCATGGTTGTCCTGGGAAAGATAACTCTATTTTATTAAACAATAGTTTTTCGTTAAATTGAATTTGTGAAACCTAATTTATATCTAAATCTTAGAGCCTTTGTCCTACTAGTTTTTCAAACATGGCTTCAGTTTTCAAAAGGGTACACCTCTTCAAATATGAGTCAATGTTATAATATGGGACCGGTCACTGAACCAGTCATGGCTTAAGATATAATAATTCTATGGTGCTAAAATTTATACTAAATTTGGTTCCGTTTGTAAAACAGCTCATGGTACTAGCATAGCAGGAAATGCTTTACCTTTCACATTTGACGTGGGAGTATCATAGGTGGAGAAAGATGCTTATATATTTTTTACCTTTTGTTTAATATTATTGTATGACGTAAATTATTGTATTTCAAATTTTTTTGATCCCTCCAACTGATTTAAAGGCGTTGGTTTTGAAAAGATTGATGTGGTTTTACTGGAAATAAGAAAAATGGGTAAGTGGTAGAACAAGTTACTTGCGTTCTGTTTGGTTGTTATATTTAATTGTTGATTTACCTTTATATGTTGAAGCATGTTTAGATGATGGTTGTTAGATAGTGACTGATGTCAATGAATAGTTGTGGAATCCAGTGTACCAGTGTTTTGGTTAACTTAGACAGTAGGCATCCCTTCCATGGAGATATTTCTAGTGGTCTCCTTGCGTTGGCCACCTTTTTCCATTCTTCATCATCTGCCATGATCCTTTTACTGTGCTTTTTGTTTTTCTTACCATTATTTATGAAGTTATTTTTTTTCCTTATTTTCCCTTGGAGGTTCTATGCTTTGAAGGTTTGATGATATTTTTTGCTTGTTATCAATGTGTAGATTTTACAAACGATAGTTTCACGGGCTCAAGATAAAACGCGTTCCATGAAGACTCTAAGTACTAAGGAGGTAATGTACTTTTGGTTCTGTAAAATATGTGGCTTATTACTGGCATGTAGCTTCTATGAAATTATATATAAGATATAGGAGCCGTAGAACAATTTTGATTAACATACTAGTTGTCATCTCTCTCTCCCCTTAGAAATGATTAAATGCTTCTGAGCCTTTGACAATTTATCTATGCATAGTTGTCTGTGTTCAATAAATATATTGTGTCATAACAACTTCTTTTAGGTTTATCTATCTATAAAATCCATTAGCATGAATATGACAGATATAGGATAAGTAGATTGTATCAAACTGATGCGAATGGGAAAAGGGAGGATAGTAGCATGGGACAGAATAAGGGTCAGTGGACGAGGGAATAAAAAAAGTTTGAACATTGGACTAGTTTATCAGAAGGGTTTCTAGCATTTAGAAAACTTCAAAGAGTTAGAATTAATCAGATCAGATTTCAAAGATTTTTTTTTCTTCTAAATAGCGGGCCATGAGTGAAGTGCGGGATTTTTACTGTTTAACAGCTGTATACACACAGAAATTCTTTTGGAGAAGCAAACACTAAAGAATCTCAAGCTGTCTGCTTCAGTATTTTGGCCTCCGTTTTCACCTATTTTTTGGCTTCAGTATTTTTTGCTTTGCTTGCCCCTTTCATCATCTTATAGTTCCCCCCTAACTACTTTTGACTGTCCCTAAATAATTCTCTTGGTTTCTGTCCTAGCAGTTTGATGTTATATTTTTTGTATTTTCACTGGTATGCCACTTCTTAAACTCGATGCACCTTTCCTTTCTTTGCGCACTGGGGGAGAATTTGGCCAACAGTCACAGTCAGTACCATAGATTCATTGTATAGTAGTTCCTTTGAGTTAGATTGACATTTGCAATGATAATTAAGCCAGAAATATTTTTCCATTTCATCCACCAAGCTTCATTGTTATGTGACTTACCCATCAATCTTCCCTCCTATCACTTCGCAATCGTCCAAATTGTTCAACTATGGGCATTTTTAAGATTTACCATTTTTATCAATCTTTCATTTTACTAAACTTTCATTAATATGATTCCAATTTTCTTCTCTTTACAATTTCAGTTATGAACCAAGACTTCATTATCTGAAAAAGACATTGTTTGTGGCATCAGTGCATCTTGGCTATATAGAGTAATTAAGTTCAATAATAAGTTAGAGAGTAATGGACTCAAAGTTGACTACAAACAATTTGCTACAGAAAGAACTGTTCTATCTCAACGGGAGTTGTAAACTAGGCATTACCCATTTTACATATGCTTTATAACTCAGCTTGTATGCAAACTCCATTTTGGAGTGGAGCTGCCCATCATAGGCCTTGCCATGTCAATCTATCTTATGTGTTTGCTTGATCAAAGAATATGCATAAAAGGTGGACAAGCAAATTGAGGAGATTTGCTTTAAATTGCTTTGATAGATTAAATAGGTTTGTCCTTGTAATCTCACGTAGAGCTGAGAAATATAAATGTAGTTTAATCTTTATTGCGGTAATAGCTGAAGTATCTTGATGGGTTTTTGATATGTGGATCTGATAAATTTTTTCAATACACAGTTTCGACATTTTGCCAATAAGGTTGGGAATCTTGAACGTCCATTTCTTAAGGATTTCTTTCCACGGTGGGTTGGTTCTTGTGGATGTCCTGTTCTAAGGTATAAAACAAGGATTTATTTGTTACTCTTGATTTGATTTTTGGAATGCTTTCTGTACATGTATTCTGATGATTTACCTCTTGCTGTTGCTAAGGATGGGGTTTTCCTATAACAAAAGGAAGAATATGGTCGAATTGGCTGTGTTGCGGGGATGTACAGCATTGCAGACTTCAACTACATCCACTCTTGATATTAATCCTGATACAGAAAATCGAGATGGGGATACTGGATGGCCTGGTATGATGAGCATCAGGGTATATGAACTTGATGGTATGTATGACCATCCAATTCTGCCAATGGCTGGAGAAGCATGGCAACTATTGGAAATACAATGCCATTCAAAGCTTGCTGCTAGGCGCTTTCAGAAGCCCAAGAAAGGATTAAAACATGATGGATCTGATGATAATGGTGACGTGCCTTCCATGGACGTGCGCTCAAAGTATATATCAGTTTCATATCTTTTCTGTTTTAATATGCCGAAGTTATCATTTAGTTTCTGACAATTTTTCTGTTATGGCAGTACTGAGTCCCCTTTATTATGGATCAGAGCAGACCCTGATATGGAGTACCTTGCCGAGGTTCATTTTAACCAACCAGTTCAGATGTGGGTAAGGATGAATTGTTACAGCAAGTTGATTTTATTGGGGTTATTCTGATATAGTATTTTGCTATGCTGTTAGAGGCACCACTTGTTTCAATTATTTAGGTCCTCTTTCTGGGTTTTATTTGTGAAGTGTATACAACTAGTTTATTTATCCTATAAAAATCTTAGGAGAACCACATCATAAAAGCTAACCTTTGTAATTGAAGAGCCTAGGGCCTCAAAACCCACTCTAGGAGTCTATGCTTTCAATGTGGAACTCTTTAGTCATACCTTGAAACTGAACCCTAGCATCCTACCATTCTCCACTGCCTAGGCACACATAATCTGACTGTGGAATAGCCCTTATCCCATTCACGGTACTTCTTTTGCGGCTCATAGTGAAAAGCTTCGTTCTATTGAAAGTTTATAAATCCAAACACCAGAAGTCATGCTTCCAATGTGGGACTTAAGTTTCATTCCTTGCTATTTGATCTTGACATCCTACCCTGGTTGCAGATTTTTAATCTTTGCTGTCTTATATTAAAATGATGTCCAAATACTTTCCTTTTCTGGTCTTTAGCACTTGTGGTGTTTGAATATTTGATATGAAGTGTTCTTTGAAAATTAAGATTGGGTGTCTGTCTACCTGAATCATCTCTCTTTGTTTAAGTTCCTTTTGAAGTTTTACATCATGCAACTATTTCTTGAACATTTTTTTGTTGTATTGGGAAACTAGAAGACCCAGTTACGTAAGACGTGCCATGATGCAGTGTTTTGTAATCATATTCAGTCACCTCAAGCCTTCTTCGTTCTCTCGCTTGGCTGTTTTAGAAACAAATAGTGCTCATTCATTTGTGTGGTGTTTGTATTTTGTATCTTTCGTTATCATATTTTTTGTATTTTGTTATTCATGTTTATTGATTCTAGATAGTTGATTTCTTCATTTAGATCAATCAATTAGAGAAGGACAAAGATGTTATTGCTCAGGCACAAGCAATTGCAGCCCTTGAGGCATCACCACAACTATCATTTTCTATTGTAAATGCCCTAAACAATTTTCTCAGTGACTCCAAGGTGATTTCCTTTCTGTAATGTGTTTTCATTAGTAGCTTTTAAATATGAAATTAATATCTGTAGTCTTTTGGTTCTAACTCAAGGCCTTTTGGAGAGTACGGATTGAAGCGGCATTTGCATTGGCAAATTCAGCATCTGAGGTATTCAAATGCTACATTACTTGTTGCATTTAATTTTATGAAATACCTCCTCCAGTCTTGAATATAAGCAAACAAAATAAAAAATCACTTTTCTTTTGGTCTCATATGCGGAAATCTCAACTAAGTTTATCTTACGAGATTGTTCCCAAAATACCCTTCATTTAGTTGAGGTTTTATTTCCAATGACTTCTATATTCTTTATATCAAATTCCAAGGAAGGGTAGTTTAAGAAAGAACTTTATGTTTTAAATGAGATAGGTACAATTAAATGATGCTAATTAACTTTCTTAATAATTAGTATGAGCTAGCTATTTTTTGTTTATATTCAAGACCGGTGGGATACATATTAAATAAATGGCCGGGTGGGAATCAAGTAGGTTTGACCAAATGATTTCAGATCTGGTTTTGATACAATAGATGAACTTTAATAACTTGCCAATCAGTGCTGTAGTAAATATCTGCACGCGAGAAAAAAATGGAAGAGTGCCTTTTAAGTTAAGTATGCCATACATCTGGTTGCCATTACAACTTTGTAATCCATTCAAGAGTTGTTCTTGTTCATGAATAACTGCAATGCCATAGATATGACTACTACTTGTCGCATTTGTATCACTGTGGCAGTAAAGTTAGTAGGTGTAATTCTTTGAAATGTGAATAATGTCATCAGTTAATTGTCGACAGGAAACTGATTTTTCTGGTCTACTCCATTTGGTGAAATTTTACAAGAGTCGGAGGTTTGATCCTGACATTGGACTCCCAAAGTAAGACTATGGAAATTATTGTTCACCTTTTCTCATTTAACTTTGGCAACATCCAGTGACAATTTTTGTTGTACTATTATTGCCAGGCCAAATGATTTTCACGATTTTGCTGAGTATTTTGTTCTTGAGGTAATGGAAGGAGGTAGGATGTGTAAGTTGCTCCTGATGTGATATGATTGTGATTTTGTAACATGTTATTGTGTTTTGAATATTTGTGGAGTTCCATCAAGTGTTGTTTCATTTTCTATAATTTTTTAATGGAGTTTAATTTTGTGTAAATGGATGTATGTGGTGACTTGTTATATTTGGATGTGTGCATTATGAACTATATATATTAGTTCAAACTTACAGTTTGTGTTGTCATCTGGTGATCGTATGGTCTTCTCTATTGGAATGTTGAAGCTTGATTTTTGTTACCGTGGTTGCTCCACCCTCATGAACTTTGCTGCCCACATCCCTTGTGCAAATTATAATGTCATCCATGAACTAAGATGTCCATATCCCTTTTACAAACTATAATGTCATCCATGAAATATCCCTTGTACAAATTATAGTGTTATCCCTGAACTCGACCGTTATCTGTGATTATTTACACTTTTTTTCTGTTACGATGGTTTGGTTTGTTGTGTTTTACTAGTGAATATTGAATGTGCCTTGTTTATGATATGTTTACAAGTTACCTTGTGTGATAGTAATTCTGAACTGGTATGCATGTTCTGCTTGTGGTTAGATAACAAATAATTGTATATTGATGTACTTTTAAAACTTGGCAAGTCATTTTTGGTTAAATAAATGGCTGTTGTAGGCTATTCCACATGCTGTTGCCATGGTTAGAGCCGCTGACAGGAAAAGCCCAAGAGAAGCTATTGAGTTTGTTCTACAGCTATTGAAGGTTATTGTTTACTTCCTGCCTGCTGTATGGATTATTTTCTTAGCAACTACTGTGACATTTTTATAACCATGAAATGGAAATTGTGGATTATCATATGACATATTTATAGTGTCTTGTATTAATCAAGTTATACTTGAGATTTTAGGAGGGAATATTTGAGTGAATCACACTCAACTGAACAATATTTATACACACGTTGATTACATACCACCTCACTACTTGGTTAATAATTACGAAGACAATTTACAAGAGACAAATGATGGGCTAATAATTCTTATCCTAGTTCTTATGTTATAACACCTAGTCTACTTGGTATAATAACTAACGTAATTTTCAAAACTCCTCTTGCCCAATGCATGCAGCTTGTTGTAAATACAAGGGCATGTTTAGTTTGAAAAAACATTCTTTTTAATTTCCTGTTTTCATAAATATTTATGAAAAAGCCACCTTGTTTTCGCTCGGTTTCCTATTTTCAATGATTGTATAGGAAGCAGAGTAAACAAGGACACACTTTCTTTAGGTAGGGGATAGCGATTCCAGACCACGTGCAACTTCAAACCTGCAAAAGTGTTTAAATCTGCCCTAGTTTTTGGTTTCTAAATGACTGAAGAGACTCGAAGATCCATTGAACGTTGAATCCCAGTTAAATATTGTTTGCTGAGTTCTGAAGATACCATCCATGTAGACCACATGACTGGAGATAAATTGATTGAACAATTGCTTAAAAAATTTGAATTGATTTACTACATTTTTAGTCATTCCAATTTTCCAACTTTTTTTAACACTGAACGAATCTCCCTAACCAGCATTTTAGATTATGATAATTGTTTAACTTACAAATCAATCATCACTCTTGAGCAACAAATCTTGGGCCCTCAAGCAGGAGGTGAGGATTTGCGGTGAGGGGACTTCTTTTAAATGTTTTGCTGCGGGGTTATTTGGCAGCTTTCTGAAGACCAGAATTTGGGTTCTGACTTGAGAGTGAAGTCTGAGGAGAAATAGATATGGGACTGAGATTTTATTGTAAACAGAGGTTGAACTGACATGCTCAACAGGATGTGGTTAACCTGCTCCAAATATCAAACGTGAGATTTAAGGAGCAAACTTTTGAGAGCAACTGAAATGAGTATTTAGCAGTGTAATATTTCTGGATAGACTTATTACATGGATAGTGGTTAACAAAAGAAATCTATAGGAGTAATTGTGTGCAAATAATTTCAATTTCTATGTTGCAATGCACCTGAGCTACTTGGTGAGTGGGCTAATAATTGAATTATGTAATTATCAACAGTTTTTTGTTAGATAGGATACTTAGTTGAATTGAAAATAATATTATGAAATGAGTTTTGTTGGAGATCTCTCATCGACTAAAATATGATCAAATTATAATATATAAGTAGGTGTAATCTTTACTTTACAAAACCGGTTTTGTAAGATTGAATTAGGCTTAAGTTCTACACTCTTTAGATAATATTAGAGTCATTTAGAACCTATTGTAGTTAAGTTTGTTGGACTTATCGTGTCACCCACTTTTGGGATCCTCCCTTGTCCCTCGCTCAAGATCTCTAGTCCTCGGTGTGAGGAGGTGTGTTAGAGATTCCACATTGATTACATGATCAAACTATAATATATAAGTGGATGCAAATCTCACCTTACCAAACCGATTCTGTAGGATTTAGTTAGGCTTAAATTTTACTTTTTTACAAACCTTAACTAAATTAGTTAAAAAAACATGACAGTTTTGGGAGACAATGGACGAATGACAACTAGGTTTTTGCTATTCTAAATAAAATGGGTTTTGGAACTTTGTGACCTACCTTACTAAAATTCACAATTTGTCAAGCGGCCCCATCTATCCAACCCAAACTTCAGTATTTTCTTCTGTGAAACCATACTCAGTCCGAAACTAGAGGTTTCCCCTTCAGTGAACATCACTGTCTTCCTTTTCCGATTCTTTCTTGTGTTTTTATTTTTTTACATTCTGCTGTCTTCATTTTTGTTTGTGTACTGTATTTTTAACTACATTTATTTATAAATGCTTTTCACATGGTTCTCATGCTTTCACCATTTGCCACAATGCCATCCTCCATAATTCTATGGCTATTTTTTCTGGCCATATTTATCCTTATTTTATATTTAGGATTCAGCGACCCAAATCAAGGGTAATCAACTGATTATATCTGTTTTTTTGCTCCTTTATGCTCTTGTGATATTGCACTATTTTTTATTAATCATTCCATAAATCACTACTCTATGATTCAAGATATGTTGGTTGGTTAGTGGGATTACTTTTATTGGGAAGTTTCTTGCTTTTAGCTATATACAAGTTGCATCATCAGCTATGGGGTTCATTTATTTTATCCTTGTATTTTTTCAGTACAATGACAACAATGGGAACGCCTACTCAGATGTCTTCTGGCTTTCTGCATTAGTCCAATCAGTTGGTGAGCTTGAGTTTGGGCAACAGGTTCATAAACTATTTTTCTCTTGCTGATTTTCTTGGTTACCTCTACGGATTAATAATCTTAATATACTGATCTGAGCTTCCTGAGTTTATTTTGTTTTATATTTACCAAAGCTCCTTAAGTACCTTGCTATTAACTAAAACTTGAGTTGTTGAATATGAAGCATTGAGAGTTGATAATTTGTTGGTGGAAAGTGTGATTTTGAGCTTGTGCAATTTCCATTTCTATTACAACTATGCAAAGGTTGCATGTTTTAAAAAGTGTGTGTGTGTGTGTGTGTGTGTGTATTAACAGCTGTTAACTAATATTTGTCATTGATATGGTTCTTACTCCCTTGAAGATAATCTTATTAGCAAACTGATTTGCGTATTAGGCTTCTTTCTGACTCAAACTTTTGACAGAGTATTCTCCTGTTGTCATCACTTCTCAAACGCATTGACCGGCTTCTACAATTTGATAGGTGAAATGATGCATTGCTTACTATGGTGGATTTATCAATTTTTCTTGCAACTATAATTTACATTTCTGAAATGTCTTCTGCCAGTCTCATGCCAATATACAATGGAATCTTGACTATCAGTTGTATCCGAACATTGACCCAGATTGCTTTAAAGCTTTCGGGGTTCATTCCTCTAGTAAGTACCTTGTTATTGAGCATCAAACCTCCGTTGAAAGTTGGCACGAAGATTCTAATTGCTTCATCTTTACTACAGGATCGAGTTTATGAACTTGTAAAGCCTTTTCGTGACTTGAAGACATTGTGGCAAGTTCGAATTGAAGCAAGTAGAGCACTCCTTGATCTTGAATTCCACTGCAAGGGCATGGATTCGGCACTGCTTTTATTCATCAAGTACTTAGAGGAGGAGCATTCCTTAAGAGGTTGTAAATCTTTTCCTAGCCGAGGATCTATAGATGCGTGGCAAACTAAGAAATTGGTTCAGAATGCTAAATGTAAAATATTTTTATAAATGTTTATTAAGTTGGACAAGTTTCATAACATACATAGTTGTCCAAGATAATTATTGTTTAAATCTTGATATTAAAAGGTTTATATACAGAAGACAGAAAAATATAGTGAATAAATATGACCATAGGAAGAAAAAAAATAGAAATTAGTTTCTCCATAAACTAAAAAAAAGATTGGCTTATGCATGAACTAATTTGCAGACACACTCCTTATAATTTCTCTAATCTTTTATTTTTAACTTATGCTTAAACTAATTTTAGCTTTCAGAGAATTCCAAATTCATTTTTTTTCTTATTTTTTTTCCCTTTAGATAGGTTTATGGAGAAATTCGTCCAACTAGTTTTGATCTCCAATCCCAAAACAAGTTTCATCTTGTGGCTTATAATTATTTTGTTTTTTATGACTGACAACCGTCTGAAAGAATCACGCCTGTCTCTATTTTTTCTTTCATTTTCATATTTACTTTCCCCCTTTTTCCATCTTTACTTGCCCATTTTTATGTAATAAAATTTCATTTCTTGATTGCAGGGCAGTTGAAGCTAGCCACCCATGTTATGAGGCTATGTCAGATGAGGGACGGATCGAATCCAGATGAGGAAATTACAAGCCAAACTCTTGTCTCTATGCTTAATTTATTGGAAGGGCGTACTGCATTTAATAATGTCTTTCTCCGGCATTATTTGTTCTGCATACTACAAATACTTGCAAGAAGGTATATGTTTCTTATTGAAATGAAATGCTAGCTTGATTATTTTTTAGTTAATAATGTATTCTGTGAATGTTGCATTTACGTGCTAAAACAGTAGTTAATTTGTGATTTTTATCTCTCCAGTTGTTTCATTTAGCTTTTGGAATTTATTGGGAACTGAACTTCTTTGATTGGTCTTAGTCCCTCTATTTACGTTTTTTACCTATGTATATTTTGTCCAACTTTGTTGTTTGTTGAACTAAATGGAATTTGAATATAGTATAAACTTTTCTGGCTAGCGTTTCGAGAGTAACTATGATTCTTTAGGATTTAAACGTTATATCAATTGGAGAGGTACTTACGTAAGCTGTTTGCTATTTCTGGTTTAGCTTGATAATGTTCCCTAAGAAATGAATCTAATCTTGAATATAATGGACTGTTTTATTTGACAAAATGTTGTTTTTATTTCTTGATGTTACCAAATAATTACTGAAATGTTACTGCTTGTTTTTCCTTATTCTGTTTTCTATACAAGAGAAGGTGAAAGGTTTTTGTTTCTTCCATTTGATATTCACGTTTTTGGTAACATGAAGTAAAATGAAAATAATGTGGTATTTTTGTAATTATTGATGAAAACAAAACATTTTCTCAATTTAATCAAGTGTTAATATTTTATAGTCAGTAACCATTTTCACTTTGCTGCTATTTTTGCGAAAATTTAAGATCTTTTTAACAAGCTTAGCTGATGCTGAACAACGACGCTTTGTTCTAACACTGCAGTTTTTGTCTGTATTTGGAAAACGAAAAATTCACTTACTTTATTCCGTGCTTTGTCTGCAGACCACCAACTCTTCATGGGATTCCCAGGGAAAATAGAACGTTGCATATGAGTCTTACAGAAGCTTGTAACTATCAGAAGAACATTTTTGTTCTTGATTCGGATAGTAAACCTTTGGATCTGCCAACCTCTACCCAAAACCCTACACCAAATCTTGGCCTGGATGGTTTGAGCGATGCACTTTACGAAGCTTCTAAGGACCAACCTACTGAAGCTCCGATACAGGTGCACATTGAAGCTCTAAAGGACGTGACCCTAGAGAAAGCCGAAGAGGTATTTACTGAATTTCCACAGGAAGCACCAATGGAAGCTCCAAATGAAGTTTCCAAGGAAGCTGATACTGTATCGAATAGCCATGAAAGAAAGAGGCTCATTAAAATAAAGGTCAAACAATCTTCTGCCACCAGTAGGGCTGATACTGACAATCAAGTGGTTGAACGTTCTTTAGGTGCTCGTAATGAAATGGATCATGGAGCTAGCAGTTCAGTTTCTGTAGATGCACCCCAGAGGAATTTTGCCGAGACTCTTAGCATCAGTAATCACAATATAGACGAAGTTAATTCTTGGCATGATCGTGGTTCGCGCATGACTGCTAGCATTGGTAGCGCTAAATTTTTGAGTGACGGTGATGAATTGGTCAAAGAACTCCAGTGCACTGCTGATTCAAGTATAGTCTATTCACAACCTCAGCCAGAAGATCCGTCATCATCCAGTATTATCCAGGATAACAATGTAGATGCTGATGCACGGCGATATGCCAGCCTTCAAACTCTTTCAGTTGCAAGATTTGATCCTGATGGAGAATCATTAGGTAAAGAAATTTCTGCTCGTGGCAAGGAAAAACACAAAAGCAAGGAAAAGAAACGAAAACGGGAAAGTAATAAAGGACACCATGATGATCCAGAATATTTGGAGCGAAAACGACTAAAGAAGGAGAAAAAACGACGGGAAAAAGAAATGGCAAAACTTCAGAGTGAAGAAGCGAAGAGATCCTCTGTAGACTTGTCAAGTAAGAAAGAGGAACCTGTAGTGGACGTTGCTAGACAGGTTAAATCTGCTGAGCCCAGCGGATATAATTCTAAATTAGAAACCAAAAAGATTGATATCAAACCGGATCCATCTGAAGGCACATCTGGTGCACCAAAAATTCGAATTAAAATTAAAAACCGAATGCTCAACAAGTCATAGAGAATAAAATATTATTTTGTAGATGTGAGAATGAAAATTACAACGCCGTCATATTTTCTGGGTTGTATTTTTCCTTTCCTTGTCCGGCGTACACGGATAGGTGTTTCCAACAAATATTGATTCAGTGAGCTTCATTCGTTGTTAGTTCTTAACCATGAGCTGAGAGATGTATATGATTGCAATTTCAATCACACAATATTTGTTATCAATGTAAATGAAGCGTATCACGATTTTGTTTAGGATATTGTTGTAAATTTGTAACTTGAAGTTGTAAATTTATAATTTTGTTGTGGTCAAGTATTGTTTTACTTTTTGTCGAATTTTGGGGTATCGCTTTCCAAATGTAGTAGTATTCCACTTGGTTACCCGTTTAAAGGTCAGTTTTCATTGAGTTTAGTACTCTGTACTCGCAGTAAATGTGATGCCTGCGCACCATTATTTGTGATGTGTTGGACAACAAATATGCTGGTTGTAACTTGTACGTCAGTTGCATATTTATCGTGGCTTTTCATGACCGTCTGAATTTGTGTAATCTTCATAGCATTTTTTAGGAAAATGTCATGCAGAGGAACAACTGTTAACAATATCCCCCACTCGGTAATCAAGTCTTTTAGCTCCCGCACTCTTCACTGCACAAACGGCGATTCAAGGGAGATTAGGAAACGGCTTCTCCATCTTCTTTTCTCTATTTCTTCTATTATGAAACTTTTCGGAAGAGTAGCATTTATTTTTCGCAAAAGCTTAACAAAAGGATATTTTCTCAAGAGAGATAGCGTTTGATTTATGCTCTTGCATCTAAAATGATGGAAAGAAAAACGCTGAGTGTATAAAAAAATGAATTATTGTTTGAAGTCAACTTTTGTTTCTTCCATTTTATCTTCAATTAAAGAAAGTAAACTGATACGTTGTTATCTGTATTATTTGTCTTTTCTTTTTTCAAAACATATCATGAGAGCTTTGTTGTAAAAGTGATACGTTGTAAAACTATTTTTTAGAGAAATTGATTATATATTATTTAATATGATTGAGATGCGTGTTGAAGATAATTTGAGTTATTATATTTGCATTCAAGTGTGTTTTCACTGCAAATTGTGTTAATTAATCATATTAACTCTAGAGAAAATGGGAGTTGAGTCCACATAAAAAGAGTTAGTTTTGCATGACACGGTGAATGAAGATTTAATCTTTAACTGGAAAAGCTTATATTCAATTGTCTCAAATACAATTTTATTTCTTAAAAGGCATAAAGTGAAAAACTGAAAATAAAAATAAAAAATAGGCTTACATCACTTAAAAAAAGGCTTAATTTGGCTACGATATTGTTAGTCTTTTCCTGTAAATAGTTATTACCTATTAGAGTTAATTGATGTGAAAATGAGTTATAGTTGTAAAGAATTTAATGTAAGATCTTACAGTTTGAGTTCAGCATTTAGCTTATAAATTTCAGATTGAAGAATTAACAGGCAATCCTTTTTTATTGGAAAATGTAATACTACACTTCTTTATTTATGATTTTTATATATTTAAGAGACTGGAAGATAAAATATGTTTAACGGATAGTTAAATTATTTTTATTTTATTATTATTATTATTGCTTATTAGAATCAAAGAATGAAACGCTACACCAAAAATTTGAATCAAAACATTCACTATCAATATCATATCACGACACACATTTTCTAATCAGGGATAATTAAAATCACGTCCGAAACATCCAACTTATCCATATCTTTCTTGATATAAATTTAGAGTGTGCTTTGAAATTTAAAAAAAAAATGAATTAATGAGATATAACTTTTTAGACTCTTAAATCATTATACTTAAATTTAATAAAAACCCTAAAGTAACGTAGATTAGGTCATTTTCTTTAAAAAAAAAAACATGCATACTTATTTTAATTTCTTATAACAAACAGAACAAAGACTAAAAAAGAAGCCCTTAACGTAGTCACCTCTCCAATTCCAGCAGTGCAACCAACCAAATAATTCAAATTTACTCCTTCATGTGTACTGCTTCAACTTTGTTTAATTATTTGCTTGACATATCCCAATGTTGTAACTAAATCATGTATCCCTTTTATGTATACCTCAATATCTTTGTCGCCCCCACCCTGTTATGTTTCTCCATGCACGCCACACAACATCATTCATCAACTTTCCACATTCTCTGTATAATTACCCTTTTGCAATTCTTCACCACATTCATCATATGCAGAAGAGAGTTAGATATATATATTTCCAAGACATATACATATATATAGGGCCCTAGATCATAACCACCTTCTCATATGAGCATTTTAATGGTTTCTGTTTTGTGACACAGATGCTGACACAATGACTAAACACTTCTAGCAGTAGCATGATATTGTGCTGGCATGGTCCCCCTTTCTTCTTCTGTTCATAAAGAAACCCTCATAATTTCCACTCATCATTCACAAGCATAATCAGTGCTCAAGCAGTTGTTAGAAAGTTAATGCATGTAGCATAATCTTTATCATCATATCGTACGCAACACATATGGTATATATTCTGTTAACCTTACTTTTCATTTACAGTTCTAAACTAAATACATGGTGGATGGCTTATGTCATATATATGTGCCTAAAAGTCATTTATTATTATTGTTTTGAATACCTCCACTCAATCAATAAAAAGGTTGAAAGTTAGTTCAATCTTTCTTAAACGGATAAGAGTGATCAGTAACACATCAACTAACTATTGCAAGAATGTTTTATTTTGATTAGTGATTTTGTTTGCATAAATATATTAGAAAAAAGTTATTTAGAGATCAATTTTTAGTTATCAAATTAAATGATTGCTAATTGTGACCAAAATAATCTTCAAATTAGATTTTGGTTGCTAAATAAAAGTAAAAATAATGATTGAATTTAATAATCAGTTAAGTCAAGATAATTTATATCTAACATTGACTATCAAGGTTTTAATGACCTATGTCATTAGATACCAATTTAGAATCTAATGGCACAGGTCACTAAAACCTTGATAGCTAATGTTAAGAAACTAATTCTCTTGACTTAATTGGTCACTAAGTTCAATCATTACTTCTATTTTTCTTTTAGTTATTTAGCAACTAAATCTAATTTGGTGACTATTTTAATCACAATTAATAACCATTTCATTTGGTAACTAAAAATTGGTTTCTAAATAGTTTTTTTCTTGTAGTGATGTATACTTTTCTATTCCATTATAATATCAGTTAATCATGGATTGTAATATAATTAAAATGTATTGATTTAAATAATATATGTTAAAATTTACAGTTAAATGTTTTAATTAATTGTAGTAAAGCAGAAGTATTCAAGGAGATAGCGTATCAAAATCAATCTATGTATAAGGTATCATATATGTATTTAAATTTGATTTATTTAAATGATTTTTTATTAACACTTTCAGATTAAAACAAAATAAAATATTTAAAGTGTAAACTAGGCTAATTTAGGACAGTGATTGAGAAATTAAAAGAGATTTCTTTTTTTCATTGCAATACAATAAAAGTGTACTTTATTTTATAATGTTTTAATGCATTAATGTTGAATATTGTTTGAATTTTTTAAACAGTGGCTAGAACAGTACTTAGAGAAAACTCATAAAAATGCTAATCCAATAGGGGAACATTGAAAGTGACAATACTCCCAGTTTGACCGTTTGGCTAATCTACCTAGTTTCATCAGTCAAAGGAAAATGTTCCAATAAGTGTTGTATACTCATCTCTCTTTTTAAGTATCTGATTTTTGTAAAATCATATTTATTTATTTATTTATTATTTGTCACATTCATCATTAATTTATCAATTATATTCTTTTAATTTTAAATGATTAGCATTTATATTTATTGTATTAAATGAAAAAATAAAATTAAAGACTACCCATAAAAAATGTATTTGAACCCTTTTCGGGCTTGGATGGAGGATAGTATATTCAATGAAATAAAGATAGATGTATTTGAAAGTTCATAAAAACCAATTTCATAGGATCAATAAAGAATTCCATTAATAACTCATCATTTTGTTCCTCTAACAATGCAACTATTGTTGAAGTGGTTCCAATAATCTAGTGATTCATTTTGTGAAAAAAAAAAAAAAATAACTTGTGCTGTAATTTGTCTGCGTATGAGACCAAACAAGAAAGAACAATGGTAAGACACAATACCCTTTCGTATAGACATGAAAAGACAGAACTCTTTTATAAGTACCTATGATTACAATGTACCATTTTCTTTTACCATCTTTCCACATACAGTTTAGAGTGTCACCACTCTTAATTATGGATACACAGTAAAAACAAAACTCGTGTTATTAATATGAGCATCAATAACAGATAATTAACTCTACTATTCATGTTAGACTAATCATTCCTAATTAAGTAATAATCATCATAGATTCCTCACCTCAATTTATATTAGAGACATGTACAAGGATGGTTACTATATATATAATAGAAAAAATGTTATGTATGTAATTATCAGATCTAAATGGCAATTATCTGTTAATCCATATGTTAGACGTCTATGATGTTAAAGGTAAGCATTTATTTTGATAACCTTTTGAACTTTGGTTCGTCCCTTTTGCACTTTATTTAAAAATAGAGCTGTTAGTTTAATTCAAATAATTTTTGCATGATTTTTACTTTGCTTCTTATTCAGTCACGCTTCCTTGTATAGACAACGAAAAATAGAAAATGGAAATGTGTAGTCGTCTTTTGTTGTCAAGTGGCACTCACATATCTTCTAATTTTAAAATGGATATTCGTTTTTCTTATTTTATTTCAAAATAATATATTAACTAAAATTTAAATATAATAAAATTATAAAAACTAAAATTTAATTAAATATAAAAAATTGAAGAATTTTTTCCAAGCCAAAAATAAGCGATTTAATTATTACGTTTTTTTTAAACACTCTTTTAATATAAAAATAAATAAATATTTATAAGCATATATTGTTAAATTTATTAAATTATTTCATATTTATATATACTTTTAATAAATTTAAGTACAAATAAAATAAGGATTTGATCATTGTCTTATTAATTAATACAATAAGGGAAATGAATTTTTATTTAACAAATAGAAAGAATGTGAAAATTATTTTAAGAAAATCTGAAAAATATGTAAGCTCGGTTGTTTTAGCAGTTTGCTTCTTAGCTTACTAGGAATTTTAATTTTATTTATCTTCTTTTTGGTAACGAGTACTTTTATTTAAACCTTTTTATTTACTATTATAGAAGCAGGGTCAGGCTAATATACTCGAATGTTTTCTAAACAATGAAAAGGAGAGGAAGTTTAGTGAGCTGAGGTTGGAAGAGCATTAGAAGATCATTAAAGACAAATTAACTTTTTATTTATGATTTTGTCTTATTTTAGATGGAGTATATTGTAATTTTGATTCAATGTTTAACTTTTTATGTTCTTCATTTTCATAGTACTTGAAATAAAGATGTTAGATTTAAAACATTTTTTATAAATTTATATTTGAAACGTGATTCTTCACTTTTAACAAGTTTTCAAACGCTATACTCTATAAGTGATTATAGAGTAGTGTGGATGGTCCAAAAGCTGCAGCTGCTACAAAGTTTGGGGAACAAAGATAGGAGATGAGATGACCAAACTTGAACTCAGACAATGATAGTCACCACCATCAAACAATATCAAAAGTCAATATTGGCTGCCACCAAAAATCAAATATACTTTTATATAAACACATCAAAAATTAACAATTATATAGTAGTGGAAAAACTCAAAAAAACCTTCCAACTTTTTATCAAACCATACTAATGATCTTTCAAAGTTTTATTAGAGTCTGTGAAATATATGCTGCCAAAAAAACTCAATTTAATTAGTAAAACACTTTTGGTTCAGAGTTTTTTACTCACCAAACATATTAATATTGGTTTTAATTAATTATAGTTAAACAAACTTGTTATTTTGTAATTTTTAATTGATGATAAATAAAAATTGTATTGGCAAATCGTTAATGTTACTCCTTTTCATTTGGTGTCAATGCCTCCAATAAGATGCTATCCTTCTGTCATCTCACTTTTATTCTTGAATTGACTTTGAAATATCTCTTTCCATCAAATTGCAAAGATAATTTGTCCTAGTGAATCATAGGAAGGTTAAACATCTTTAGTTACTTTAATTTGGTTCACTACTTTTTGCTCACTCTACGCAATATCAATATCTTCTTCAACTATAGCTTCGAGTTACGATTTATATATGCAGAATTTTGGACACCATCCAAACTGCATTGTCATTCTCTGATTCTCATCACGGTATAGGGTTCGTCCTGAAATCCTATGTCCATGAAAAAGACACTAAATAAGAATACACATTTTAATTTTAATATATTAAGACATCACTTACTGTAAAATATATCAAAATAATAAACAAAAAAGGCCTTCTGTACATAAAAAATTTAATTTTAATACTTTTTTTAATACTAAAACTAACATTTGTTCTGACCCTTCTAAACTACTCGATTGGGTCAAGATCGAGTAATAGTTTCTGAAAAATTGTGTGTACTATGGTTTAAGTATCTTGTACCCTTCTTTGAAAAAAAATCTCTTATAACCTGACTCAAAACATGAATATGTTTGTAGGCTCTTTCTTCAGTCAACAACAAGAGATTGGTAATTATCTATCTTGTTTATGTAGTTTCTTTTACACTATCTTTCATGTTATGATTAGTTATACATTTTTTTTAAGTCTTTTGTATAAGTACAGTGTTTTATATCATCTACAACATTGTAATCACATAAAAAAGTAATAGAACAATTCCAATTTAATGGTTTTATGTAATAACATCATTTTTAGAGAACAAAAGCCAAATACTAATCTTAATAAATTTAGATTTTGAGTTTGGTTGTAAAATAAATATAAGAGTTTTGTTTCTCTTTTGTGAAGTAATCTCTTAATTCTTTGTAGTGTCTTTGTGATCTATAAAATAGTTGAGAAATAAGTATATATATTTCTCTTTGGCTGATAAAAAGCTACTAAGTAACACTTTACTAATGAAAATAGACAATTGCAAAACCTTTAAAGACCTAACTTTGAAGACAGGGGTCATTCACTAAAGTTTTCCACAATCTTTTTTTCTCATTTCCTTACAATAAGCCCACAAATTTATTTTTTTTTTTAACGTTTAACCTTTCTCTTCTTTATTTCACATTAAATAATACACACATTCTACCCAAAGGCAGTTGGTCGCAGTGAAGAAGAATACCCCTAATGTTAGGGTTCAAAATGTCACAGCCATTATTTCGGATAAGACTTCACCAATAACACCTCAGACATAAATGTTAAGTCCAGAATTTGATCTTGCAAGATTATTATTAAATAAAATCTTAAAATTTACTGATCTCGACATAAATTTCTTATGCATTACACTTTTTTGTATTCAGTTTTATAAGCATATTGGTATAATGTACAACATTATATATGTACTGGTAATTAATTACTGATATCCGATGAATACAAGTGTTGGACAAAGTACCACAGTAGAAATCAAAATCAAACCTTTTCTTGTCGTTTGCGTTTAATTCTACCATTGGAGGTAACCCTAACGACTGCGTGTAGATTTTAATCATCAAATCATGGGGTCCTACCAATTAGCATTGATTTGGGAAAGTTGCCCAGGGTGTGAAAGAAACTTTAGGGCCATCTAATCAAATCATAGCAGAAAAAAGATAATGTAATTAATACAATGAAGAACCTGCTGTTATTTATGATTTTATTCCGGTTAAATTCTGGGTAGCAGACAAGTTCCTTTCATAATGGACGAAGATGGATATGTTTTCTGCTTTCTGTCAAAAGCTATACTTCAATAATGAATACAGCTTCAACCAAAAAACTCCAAAAGAAGAACCAAACAATTCTATCTTGGTATCTAGTAACTTCAAAGAACACAAACAACCTAGTCAACTTCTGATGTTGTGGAGAAGGGCCAATGGAATACTCCAACATGAAAAGTATCTGTATACTGCCCTCTATTCATGTAAAGTTTGCAGAATAGCTTGTGTTACTTGATTTAATGCCCTAATGACTAGCAAGCGTCCTTTTACTTCTGCCCCACATGTACATTAATTATCACACATGCCTGGTTGGAAATCATCACCTTCAGATATTTTCAACATGAGAAGGAACTGCATTAATTATAGGCCCATCATCCTCTGGAATTTTACATAAACTTAGAACAAAACTAATTTCTGCGTCAAGGGAAACACTTTATTTGAGGTAAGAAACCTGAGGCCTAACTATATATGAACATCTTAATTTGTTTTAGTCAGTCCAAGATCAGATTAAAAAATTTCTAAAGAAAACACACATATATAAAGCAAACTATCTATCTGTCTATTTAGCAGTAGAAAGCAAGTGGGTTGGGTAGGCATTTTATTTATTTATAAACATTTTATCAACCGAAAAGCTCACAAATTTATGCGTTTCTATAATAAGGAAAAAAAGAGAGAGGAAAGAAACAGGGAAAGGTCTGAAACAAATGAGTTGAAATTAAAGGTTACAATTTGAACCACAAATGTTATCTTGTTCCTTTTTCCTTATATAGTACAGACAGAAAAAAAGGAAAACCATCCACATAGAAATGAAATTATCGCATTATGAGAAAATTTGAGCAAGACTTTATAGAGGATAATTGTGGTCTCGCAATCAAGCACTCCTACATGTTTGTACTAGTACACAAATTCACCAGTGCTTGGTTGTCATAGTTATCTCCTGGTTGAAAACAACCCCAGACCAACCCTTTGCTTTGCCATATATCTATCATGTGGTCCTTGCAATTATGCCATCTAAAGTGGTATTGATCGAGACTGCTATAGCTATAGATAGATAGATAGAGATAGTGAGAGGGTTGGACATGTAAGTGGTGGGGAGAACGGCATGTATAAATGGAAAGACAGAAAGAGAAAGGGAGAAAAAACAGCAAAATTTTGGTGTACTATAGAGTGCTTTCAAGTGTGGATGGACTATTGCCATTTTGACAACAAGTTGGGAGAGATCATGGGGTGTTTTTAGATCTATGGCAACTTGCAATTGGTCATTAGGGCTTGGAGGGTCTCATACTCTACACATACATGGCAGTGGCAAGTACAGGCACAAGAACCATTCTATCTTGCTTTCTTTCTTTATTCACAGACACAGATAGAGAGAGAGAGAAAGAGGCTACTTCACTATATATATCAAAGTAAGCACGAGAGATAGATAAGCACGCAGCACGCATGGGAAGAGAACCAGGCAACATCAACAACATTCTCTAACACACTCTGATATCGATAGATAGATGGATAGATACTCACACAAACATTGACATCCACCACAAACACAACACAAGAAGAAGAGAGAGAGTGATGATAGCGTTAGATAGTGAGTGTTGAGAATGATAGCGCATCTCTTTTTGGAGAAAGTGACCTCCTGAGCAACCCCAGTCAAAGGGAGCATTGGCTACCATTGCAAGCCGTTCCATGGAAATAATTGTACTTTGCTTCCCCCATTATCTACTTTTAGGGTTAGACACACACGGACACCTGGAGGTTTCCAACAGTGCATCAAAACTATACTTATAAAAGACAAAGGGAATAATAAGAAGAAATGAAATTATTTGAGTTATGTGAATCTTCCCATAAAAAGTCACGGCATGTGACATCCCACTCCTACGCACCATGCTCTGTGGGACAACGTTGAACGCAAATAGTACCCTTAATTTCAACAATCAAATTACTTCTTCAACATTTATCCAATACCAGTTTCATTAATTATCAGATATATGGCATTTACTCATAACAAAACACGTCCCTTTCATGGTAATGTTTTGTATAATACTATGGACTGTTTTGGAACACTTTTATAGAAAAAAATTTGTGAAAATTGTAGCTCAAACAGTGTGAGAACCGAAGCTGGTAGAGGAGGAAATTAAAGGTGTGGTGTGGGGGAAGTGATGAGGAGGTTGGTTTTAGTTTGCTGTCAACTCGCGTGTGTGCTTTGCGCACCACGTGAAGTGGCACAAACTATAACTTTTTTCCCATCCACTCACTTGTTCTTGCAATGTTATCGTTCTAAAGAGATCACAACTTTTTGCTCAAAAGAAACGATTAAGAAAAAGGATGCCCCTTGTCTACAATAAAATGCTCTTGTTGGGTCATTTGTCTCACACATTATCTTCAGTACTCACACACTCCTCTCCCTCTCCCTCTCCCAAACTCTCACCCTCTCTCATAATTCAACCCTCTCTATGTGCTGTCATTCTCACACTGTACTACTCCTTGCCTGATCAAGCCGATTCTACTGTGCCACCACTCTCACACAAACTAACACACACACACGAACACGAACACACATACGGTGCTGCATCAAATCCGTAGCCTTGTCCCTCTCACTCACCAGACTCACCCCTAGGTGAAAATAAGTAACAGTAGTAGTACTAGCTAGTAAGTATTAATTAGTAACACTCACATGGTTGTCTTTCTCAAACTGTTATGTCTTCCTTTACTTGCAGGGAAACAGCAAAACCAACAAAAAAAATGAGAGGTTGGAAAAGGATAGAATTAACACCTGCTCTTTCTTTTTCATTAGGTCGTTCTCAGGCATTGAAAGTCCCAACCAATAACCAGTTCCATCTTGAAGGGTAGGGTTACTTTGGTGCAGTAGTCCCAAGCTTAATATTAATTCCAGATATGTATTCCTCAAATACCTCCCCCAACGGCAATGACCTACTCTCGTACCCTAACCAACCATTTTGCTTTAGGCCTTTTTCCTTTGAAAGCAACCCAACCAATTCTTCAAAAGACCATTCCAATTCCAATTACGCCCTTCCTCCTCCTCCTCTTCCTCCTCCTCTCTCCTTTCTCCAATCCTTTGACGAAAATATCTTCCTCGAACACCATCATGACCTCCTCTTACTTCACCAGTCTCTAGCTGACCCCGGAGTCTCAAAAAACCTCGACGTTGCTGCGGAAATCGCGGCAATTCCTTGCCCCGGACAAGGTGGCGCCGCCGCCGCCATGGAGCACGCTACCAGGAAGAGATCCAGCAAGAGAGATCGCCACAGCAAAATCAACACCGCACGAGGCCTCAGGGACCGAAGAATGAGGTTGTCCCTCGAAGTTGCAAAGAGGTTCTTCGGGTTGCAAGACATGCTAGGCTTTGACAAGGCCAGCAAAACCGTTGAGTGGCTGCTAAACCAAGCAAAGGTTGAAATCAAACAACTTGCAAGGGAAAAAAGCAGTGCTGGTGGCGCCAAGAGTGCATCATCAACTTCTGAATGCGAAGGGGTGTCTAGCTTGGACGAGGTTGTAGTGAGTGGACTTAACGAGGAGCAAGAGAGGGAGATACCAAACATGAAGAGAAGAACAATTAAGGTTTGTAGAAAGAGTGCATTCAATACTATCGATAAGGAGTCGAGGGAAAAGGCGAGAGAAAGGGCGAGAGAAAGAACAAGAGAGAAGATGAGGACTCGGAGAGTTCTTGCTGCAGATGCTTCAAACCTGAACCGTTTGAGTTCTTGGAACCCCTTTGAAACGGTTGAAGACTCTGCGGGTACTCAGAGCCAAAGCGTGAACCACCCCTCCTTGGATGTGCACCTTCCTGAGCCTGAAGAACCAAGTTCTCACGCAAAGGAGCATTTGGGAACCGTGGACGACATAGCTCGGCAAGAAGTTAATTCTCTGGCGATCATGAACAAGTGGAGTCCAACCATGATATTCAATTCTCTCAACAACTCAGCAATCCTTCACGAAGTAAGTTTCAAATTCATCGATGATAGTTCTTAACCACACAAAAAAATAGCATGATTTAGCAGTATAGAGGGTTATAACAAGAACCCTTGTGGAATACTAGTCAAGAAATTAAACAAATTGAAAGGGTGTTACTGATACAACAATTACAATTACAATTACACCGTGACCTCAAACAAGAGTTTTCTGTGTATTAATTAGTCTGTATTTTGTATATGTATGTGCATGCTTGGTTTAACCATTAGCACGTTGCTATTTCAAGGAAACCATGCATTTTCTATTTATATACCAAGAGTATCTGTAATGTTGCTGATCTTTCGTTCATGAAATTTTTTGCAGCATCAATTTGCAGAATTTCAGTCCTTGGGAAAACCTTGGGAAGGCTACAACGATCACATCTAGTATTTGCGCTCATCTGGGATTGCACCCATCATGTGTTTGTGTCAGCAGAATAAAATACAATCATGCTGTGTATTTCTTTACTTTCCTTTTGGCATGTAATGTGGTAAGGTATATTCCGTCAACAAGTGACTGCTAATTTGTATGTTATCTCTATATATAAAATTTTACTTCTCTCTTTTTTGTGCCCAACTCCATGTTTGATAAACCTTTTTGTTAATATCTAAAATTGTGTTAGTGTTAGAAAATACTGAATTGAATCCTTTTCCTAACTCTGGTTGGATATGCATTAAGAAAAGAATTTCTGCAGCTATTGCTGTCGTATCGTTTTACATATAATATAGTTGTTGATGCTACTTTGACATATTTGCTGTGGTGTTTTTCTTTTTTTCAAAGTCCAATCATCCCTCGGAAAAGTGCTAGGGTTAGTTCTCAGATGTATGTATGTTTCTAGTTGTTTGTGGATAACTTCCTAAGTGTATTCCAATGTGCGAATTCAGCTTATAGCTTTATAGACGTGACTGAATAGACACTTGGGTGATGATCCACTATATATCCACTTCCAGGACAAGCTTGATTAACTTATCTATTTGAATTTTCAATATAATTATTTAGTTCGATTGTAACACATAATTTAGGATCACAAACAAAGACCAAACTAAGCATGTCTTAAAAGAATTAATGATATTTGATCCCAAAGATAAGATAGTTTTGAAAGATCAAAGTTTTGACATTACATGCATAATAAAATTAAGGGATGGTGGAAGAAAACTCCAAAGAATGGATTTATATATATGGGGATAGTGTAGGTTCATATTTCTTTTTATAGCAATATGATGAAGCAAATAAAGAAATAATTAAAATATATTTTATTTATCTCGATAATGCCTTTTCATATACACAATTACTGGTCAGTGGTCAATCTGTTTACTTAAGGGATTCAATTATTTCAGTTTTTATGCACCTTACTGGTCTTTGATTAGTAAATTGTAAGATGTCTCATACTATGAATAAAAAGCAACTATTTGACTTTAATGGCACTTGCTGTGCAATAGCCAAAAGCATGGGGATTCAAATGTTGACTATTAGTTTATTGCGTGAACTATTTGGTAGGGTTTTTTTTTTTTTTTTTTTTTTTTTTTATGGACAATAAAAAATATATAAATTAGAAATACTATCTGGTACGTGTATGTTACATATATTTCTTTATTTTACAAAAATGTTAAGAAAGTTTCGTATGTAATTCGAACCATCCATTTTTCTCTTCGATTTTCTTGTAGGAAGGGGAGTTAGCTAAGTAGTCTCGTTTTAGAAGGTGTAAATATGTTTGTAGAAAAACTATTTATCCACAAGAAAGATAGAAAACGAAGACTAAAAGGGATAGAACAAAATACTGAAATGTTAGTGCTATAAAATACATAAATTTTATGCAATGATTTTACCAATAAGAAATTAGTATTAGCACAGTTTTAAAGATAATTATAATAAAATAATCAATTTAGTGCATGTGATACATGACGATTTGCCATCGAATGATACTGTAAAAACTTTCAACATAATAAAGTAATTTTTATCTAAGAGAACAATATAAAAGTATTGTCTAAAAGATATAACTGTATCTTTAGCTTAAGAGAAAATACGAATGAATACGTTGACAAAATGAAGAAATTCACGGAGAAATCTATTTTCTTTAACTTAAAGGTCAAGAAACCTAAATATAGATTTTTCTGTACTGATTTTCGAGTGCAGAGAAATATAAATATCATATTGGACACATTATCGTTTTGAATAACTATGATATTTATTACTTCTAATTTACAACATGAATAATTTAAAAAATATATAAAATAGTTGATAAGCATAATTTATAAAATAATTTTCAATATAACTTTAACATATGAAATAAAAAAAATAAATACAATTTCTCACAGAAGCAGTGAAAAAATATCGCACAATAAACATAAACTATGATTAGAGTAAAATCAAGAGACACTTTAAATTCTCCCCCTTTTGAGCTTAGAACCCCTTTAATTTGATCTGAAAGCATTTGGAATGGAGAAACTGTATTTGTAAAATTTCGTGATAGCATGATAAAGATGGACAAAAAAAAAGGAAGAAAGAGAAACATGAAATTAAAAATTAAAAGCGACAAAAAGAAAGAAAGAAAGAAAGAAAAAAACTTATAGAATATAAAATTGTTAAAGAATATATTATATAAAGTAGACGATATAACTTTTTGGAATTTTAAAGCAAGATATCGATGTTTAGTCATTTCATGAATTTCATAATATACAACACATAAAATATTTGCAGAATGGTTTTGCTTTTAGATACGTGCTTCCTTTATGGATGAAGAAATGGTCAAATCCAAATGTATCACTACGCCAAAAATGATAATATCCACTACTGCAAAATTCTCAGTCATATGCACGCGAACGTGTTGATCCAGAGTTTTCAAAATAATTGAGTATCATTTATTCATAGAATACAACAATGTTTACAATTTATTCTAAATCTTTTTTAAGGAAACAACATATATTATACAATTTAATAATAAGTATAATCTTTTCTTTGAATTCTTCTTCAATTTAAAATTTTCTGCTTATGCATATAATATAAAAATTAGGTTGAAGATGGAACTGGTTACGGTCAAAAGTAAACAGTCAACAAAGGAAAAAAAGAAAAGAAGTATCTCAGATTGGTTGGTTTTCTTTATATAAGACCCATAGACCGAGAAGACAAGCCAAACAGTTCCTCTTTTTTGGTTCAGAATATCAGCACAGTGTCACTTCAACTTACATATGTTGCTTCTTTATATTATTTATTTAGAAAAATTCAAGTTAAATTTTAAAGAATTCTTAAGATCCGGTTTTATGATTATTTATATATTATTTATCAATAACATAGTAAAGATAGATTCTTTTTGCCACATGGTGATAACAGTTAAACTCATATATAAGTCAGAAAATTGTTTTCACTAGTTTTGATTCCTTCTAAAAGATGGAGAAGGAATCTAGAAAGTTTCAATTATTAGTACTGTTGCTAACGGAAATTTTGCTGTATAGTCCTCCAATTAATTTGCTGAATTTAATCCCTGTTCACTTCTATTGTGCATTTATTAACAGACAAAGTTTTATGTAAAAACAATTAGAGATATAATAATGTTTAAATAATTGTATATGTTATTTATATTTAAATAATCTTAAACAAATTTTTGAACTGTTTTCTTTTAATTTTGTGTAAAATCTACCTTTACCTCTTCAAGTTGATATCATTAAAATTTAGTATCTTGAGTTTCAATTTTTTGACCACTATACATTTGGTTGAATATATATATAAAAAAAAAATTGTATAAAGTTTTGACTAAATCTTGTCCCTAACCACCCAACATCATAAAGCAATCACAACAAGCAGACCAAACAAACAGAAGAAAATACACTTTTTAAATGAGTTGTGTTTTTTTCTCCATATAAAATTTAATCTATCACACGCAAAATTGTGTAGAAACAAACAAACCAAAAAGTCTTGTTTCTCAATATTAATTAAAAATTAAAAAAAAAATCATGTACAGGGTTTACCGGAGTTTCAAGTTTTAGGCCTTGAAAAACTCCCATAACTTTGAAACGTAGAAAACGGATAAGAAATCCATCTCTAACAAAAACAACTAGAATATAATAATTTTAATTTGATAAGATTTTGTTTCAAAATTTGAAGTTGAGAAAACAAGTATTTCCCTTGAAAATAATAAACTATGCAAAAAAAAAATATATATTGCAAATTTAGGTTTTTTGTCATTTTCCCAGTTATCAGCTTTCAATATGGTGGAGAGTGGTAAAGGAAGAAACTCATCAGAAGACAGAAATCCCAGCCTTTTTCTCTGATAATTTTCTTAAAATTTTCTGTCGATGTCTGCCTCTCAGTCATGAATCCCATGAAAATAGTGCTTAATAATCATGAATCCCATACGAGAGCATTTTTTTTGTTTTATTTTTATGAAGAAGAAAACCAAGAACAGATTCATGCGAGCAAAGAGAAAGGAAGCCTGTGGGAAGCCCTAGAGACTAGAGAACAGATAAGCATACAACAGTTCTTCCACAAACGGTAAATCAGAAACTTTCTTGCTAGATCCACACACCCATTTGTTTTGGCTACAGCAGTGAAAGTGATACTTATTTTTTAACAGCAAAAATAGTACAAAAATGTCACAGAAATGTTCAAAATGTTGTCTTTTTCTACAAGACCAGTATGGTTTCCAACTCCATGTGTGCATCCAAGAAACCCTTTCTGGGATTTTATTTTTCACCACTTTAATTAGGTTTTTTTTTTATGTGCAAGGAACAAATCTGACTGAGAGGGAGGGACAAAGAAGAGAGAAAGAACATAACTAAATGAAGGAAGAGGAATATACCCGGATCCAGAAATGAGGTATAATAGCAATAGCAAATCCCTAAGGTTTGCAGATATGGTTAGGCAGAAGAGTTGTTCTGATAGGAATTGTGATAAGAAGCCCTAGGTAGGTAGGGAAATTGAACAGTGAGGCCTGAGAAACCCTAATGGCTATGGAAAATGGAACATAATGGAGTGTCTTGGAATGATTGCCCAAAGGGAAAACACCAAATAAGGGCTCAAATAGCAACAGGCAGTGCGTCCTTGTATGACAGAAAATGACATTTTCTTTTAGGCTTAAAGGTTATTATTAGGGCAACAAAATAATTGCACCAAGTCCCAGACAAGTGTGCCTTTATTTTCTGCAGCTTATCTAACTCTCACTCACTCACTCCTCACTCACCCTTTCTGTCATCTTTTGGTTTGTGCACTTCTTAAGATACCCATACCTTCAAATCAAGGGAAGCACCCTAAAGGGGAGTGAAAGTCACATGCCTGGGATACTCTAGATACTTCCTCTACTTTCATTTCTAACTCTCCAATTTTCCCTTCTTTGTAGTGTGCATGATATGTGATATATACCTATCTCACTAGTCATAATTAAAGTGAAACAAATACAAAGTAATGGACTGTGATTCCATTGCAGCACCAAGCACTGAATAGACATTCCATTGAGAGAGAACCCTTCATTTTTTTCACAAAAGTATTTCAAAACCTACTCATTTTTTTCTTACGTTTGGGTTAGGTTAAAAAGAAAACTTTAACTCTGTAGTACATGTATCCATTAATTTCTTATTTTGACTCATGGAACCATTTCTTTTACCAGCCATGTGAAACCTGTCGTCTCACTAAATTTGAAGCACTGAGACGAAACAAGATTTTCTGCCAGTTCTTTTTTCAACTACATAGGGTTTCAATTATTGATATCATTTTTTACCTCAACAAAAATAGTATATATCATTTTTAGTTTAGAGGATAAATATGACTATAATTTAAATTTATTATAACTTATTTTTAAATTAAGAACTGTTTTGGATGAGTGGTCCAGATAATTTTTTTCGCGTAATTATAGAAAACAAAGGTGGATGAAAAGCACATCAACAATATGAGTAAATAAATAAATAATTGAAATATTAAATTTTCAAATTAGAAATCCTAATTTATACTATAAGAGAAATTTTTAATTAGAAAGCACATTATGTATAAAAAATAACTTTATTATTATCATGTGTAGTTGTTAATCTAAATAGTGTATTCAAATTCCATAAAAACACGTAGAGTTCAAGTATTTTAGCAAAATATGAGATTTAAAAAAAATATTTTATTAAAAATAATCAGCTAGATCTTTATAAAAAAAAAACTATTAACAAAAATAGTTATTACTCTCCATAATCATTATCATGTCATGAATATTTAACACAGTAACATTTTTAAAATTCGAACGGAAAACACTATTTATTTTATAATGCTTTATAGCGATTTGAAATGTTTTGAAGTTTTAGGATGTTTTTCTTTTATTTTGCCCAAGTGTGTGCCTTTTAACAATATTTATTATTTCATTTATTTTTAAGTGAAATTAAACAATTTTAAAGCAATTAATATTTGATTATACATTGAATTAACATATATGACACTTTTTAGAATAAACATGTTAATATACATAATTAATAATACATGATTTTTTGAAATATGTCCTCTCTTCTTATAACACTACTTCATAATGTTTTATAACTTAGTATTACACTAACAAATAGATTTAGAAGATTTAAATATTAAGTCAAATTAGTATTAGATTAAGAAATAAATTTAGAAAGATCTAAAGATTAAGTCATAGAAAGATTTAAACATCGAGACAAATAGATAGAGAAGTAGGAAGTGGAAGATTGGTGTAAATGTCTCAGATCCACCGTATTGTGTCGTTCCAACGTTGAAAGAGAGATAGAAAATACACACGATCCATGTCGAAGTAAAGAAGGAAAACAACGAAGATCACTAATTAGGAGTTACTAATAAATAACTTATGTTTCTAGACACAAATAGTGGAAGCAATTTGACATTGTTTCATTATATATTCTTTTGCACAAGAATATGCAAAAGGTGTATTGTGATGTTAAGACACAAGATACACAAATTTAGTTGTCATATGTGTAACGTTTCCTCCTAAAAATTTGCTATCATCTTAGTACAAAATTTCAATAATGGGTCATATTGGTTCTAACTTGAACTGAGAACTGAATTATAATTGAGTTGAATTATTACCCTTTGATAAGATTTTAGAAGTATAATGTTTTGTTTTATTTTTTTAAAAATTCATTTATGTTTTTATTATTTGTTAAAATTAAGTTTTAGTGGAAGAACCTTCTTATGCATGTCTATTTCTACAGCTAGAGAGCTAAGTTTATTTTTGCACCTACAATATGTGAGTGAAGATGCAATTGAAATATCTACCAAAGGTGATATGAGAATATAAAGAAGATTTTTAGCTTATTATTTAAATAAAACTCAAATTAATTGTTGTTGGAAGGAATTAACTTTGTTAAGGCTAATTTAACAAAAAAATATTTAATAGTTTATTAAATGTAAGATATTTTGGCAAAACACTATCAGTTAAGTAATTAGGAATATTATTAGGACAGTGGGTTTTGGTTAGGATAGTAGAAAAATGAATGCATTTGTTATTTCTTTTCTCTTTTATGTCTTTTGAAGATACATTTTTCTTGTAAATTGATCGGAACATCTAACTGTTCTACTCATATAATTTTTTCTCTGATAAAAGAAAGTTTAATATAGCAAAATAAGTTTGGTACGGATCAAGTGACAATAAAATTAGTATTCTTAAAGTTTCTTTCGCCCTGTTATGGTCTACTTTAGTGCTGGTGATGTAGAATTTATTCCTATAACAGCTAAATATATAACGTAATCATTCTTACTGCATTAATTATTTATTTTTACTAGTTGTATATAATTTTAGTACCTTTCATACCAATTATTATGAAATACTCTGCTTGCTGATAAAAAAAAATGTGTCTTTTATGATAAAAAAATATAGTTAAGAAATATATAGGCGTTAATCAATTTTTAATTCCATCCAGAATATATTCTGGATTCAGCCAATAAAAATATACTTACAAGGCGTGAATAAAGCAAGAGAAAAACCAGAGAATTAAGAATATCAACTAAGATAGGTTTCAGCACAAGCTGAACGACCCCAAACAAAGAACACATGATCATAAAAATATTTTACAATTTATATTTGTAAATAGATATATACAGAAGACCCTTAGTTGTGAAATAAAAGTTTAGATATTAGGGATTTGTTTATCTATATATAACTATTTCTATAAAAGAAAATAATAAAATTTATACATAAATTAATTAATTTATAATAGTTATTTTAATTTCTATATCTACTTATTTCTAACTTACAAAAAAAATAACTCTAATCAGAGGAAAAATGCAACAAAAATAAATTAAATAAATTTGTTATTATGATATTCAGCTAGAAGATAAAAAATATATTTGCGATAGAATATTTGTATTAATATTGAAATTAATTGTTATAAAATATGATTTTTCTTAACAAAAGTGATAAATAGAATGTAGCCCAATTTTTGTCCATTTCTCTAACTCTAATTGATGGGTTTGTACGATTTTTTTTTTCAACAGTATCAAGTCGTGATGGTTTGTACGAAAGTTTTCTTGGATTATATAATGGTGCTCCTCCTTATTACATAATAAAAATAAATGCTTAAATTTTTAGTTTTTTCTTATGTTGTTGGTCAAAACCGTACAATTGCTTTCCGTCAAAGTTTTTCTTATTTTTTTTTCTTTTCTAATATCATTAGCAATGAAGATTATGAATTAGCAATATACATTTATAAATATTGTTATTTTAGAAAATTGCTACCATCATACTACTTATATAATATAAAGGTATATTTTATCAAAAGGGATTAAATTATATTGCATAAAATACTTTAGTTGGTGCGATGGTATAAGAAATATGAACACATTCTTTCAATTTTTTTGACAAAAATATTATTAAATCAAAACCATATAAGCACTATGTAAATATCTGAAATAAATAAAAAAAATGTAAAATTCATCATTGTAATAGAATTGCACCCCAACTAAACATATTGTAAGAACACCAAACCATATCATTACAAATTAAGTAACTGAGAACTAATGACACAAATTGCATTGCTCAGTTATCACCATCTCAGATCCATTATCCCTCCTTCAAGACTTATTCAAACCAGACAAGTAAAGGGGTTATCTTATCGTCATGTTTGACTACCTTTTTCTGACTTGCCCTATAAATTAATAAACCACACTTACATAGCTACTATAAACAAATGCACACTATTCACATGCATTTGGGTAAAGATAAAAAGAAAAAAAGATAAGACTTAGTTCAAGTATAAAATTTACATAACTTTTTAGCCAGCTTGACCAGATTATGTAATTGTGAAGGAAGTGTATATTCTGATAGTTAAAGTGAGATAATTTTATTGTTCATTTGATTCTTAAGTATTTATATTCACATATATACAGAGAATTATAAATTCATTAGTCCTTCATAAATTATGAACTATACTTTCTAATTTTTTACGCATTAGGCCATTTATTAGATAAGATTGAATGTATATTAATATTTTGTTCTTATGTTAAACATATTTTTATCAAACAACCAGAGAAAACTGAAGTTACAAAATAAGATTCCTCTCTTTATGTCTATGTCAGTCAGTAGGCATCACTACCAGATGCGATTATAAAAATAAAAATGATATTTTCATTTTGGGTGTAGGATTTATCATAACAGGCATCAAATGATCAAAATATCAAAACTGCTGTTATTTGCTTTTTTTTCATAATAAAAGATAACAAAGTTCTAACACCTAAAGAGGGGAAGAAGAAAAGTTCCTCCCTAGCTGAGAGAAATGACAATAAATACAAAACATTCAAGTTCAAACTTCTTATAAAACCACAACAACAGAAAAAGAAATAAAAATGAGAACACGAAAACAAGTAAAAAGGCTGAGAAAAGTGCAGTAGCAACTCACCTTGAAAATGAAGGTCTGATATGTGGCTCTTTGTTTTCAACAGCAGAATGCAGTCTGAAAAATGCAATTCATACTGCAATGAAGATTATCATTCAACAGACATAAATCTCTTCCTTATTGGTGAATAAATAAATTTTGAAAGGTATAACTAACCTGAGATCCAGGGAGTCATGGAAAATTTTATCTCTGACCAGCAGTATAAAGAGAAAATGGTCGATCATATCAGTTGTAAATATATACACAAACAAGGTATTTGAAAGCATTATTGAAGGTCTACAGATTCAGATAGTGAAGGAAGGGACCAAATTCAAAGAAGAATGGTACAAATCTGTCAGAAGAAAGATTTCATTTATAGGCATGATGATGAAAGTTGATACTTGTTCGATTTTGTTAGCAAATGCCTACTTACGTTGCTAACTATAATATCTAATACTATAATAAACAATAGGGTTTCTAAGTAGGAGGTTGCCTATTAGTGTATTAGAGGCTAAGCTAGCTCTTGGCACGTAAAGGAAGAGTGAGCTCTCTACTCTCTAGTGTCCAACAACTACAACTCACACAGTTTGTAACAGTGTTAGGTGCAGTGTTGAAAATCCACATTTACCAGAATGGAGAGTCCTACTTCATCTTATAGTGGTATGAAGTTACCTTGGTTTGTGTGGTGTATGATATAATATATATATATATAGCATCTTGGTCCTTTCTAACATAAGGGTTGTATGTATGTATGTGTATATAGGTCTGTAACAATAGGGTAGCTGGGTAATCAATCAGCTTCATATATATCTTTTGTTTTGTTACCTTTTTTCGTTTAAGCATGAGTTAAGCTGCAAAGCTTCAGAAACATGCCAATTGAGGGAAAGTGTGATAGCTAGTCACAGGTCTACTCTAGATAGCATCTACTCTTTAACATTACCAATTACCAATTTCCCATATCTGTTTTCAAAAGAGAAATTAATACTGGTTTCAGCTACACTTTTTTTTTTTTGTTTCTGCTGCGCCATCAGAAGTGTTACAATCAAATAAAATATAAAATTTTTGTTTCTGTCATGAAATTCTAGTAATTTTTTTTTTTTTTGGGTAGATGTTTTCATTATCTAAATTGTTGAAGTACACTTTAAAAAGTATTAATATCACCTAAAAATGTATCTAAACTGTCCCTTTTTTAAAATACCAAAGGGTTATTGATGTTATGCACAAGAAGTGGGTGAATTTTTTTTTGGGCGAAGAATAGTATAAATCAATAAAACGAAACATTTAGGTGGTTGACCCTTTCATAAAAATATACATACGACAGTTTTGTGTTTGATTCTCAATGGTTACACTATGATCTACCCCATACAAAAGGCATATTCACCTTACAAATATATATATATATATATATATATAAACCTATACATTGTGTATGATTCTCCAGAAAATTTACAGCCAATAGAGAATAAAACTGCATTAAATATGCTACCATTTGAACTAAACGAAATGCATCAACTTTGACTTGTTAATGTTTATATCTTTGCATATATAGAGTTTATTTGCAGAAATACGCTTTTTTTCCATTTTGGTATATTTTTCAATTTTAATTCCTAAAATGGGTAGAAAAAATTTTATTTACTAAAATGGACAAATTTTGCCAATTAGATAGTCATAATTTCAAACTGGTCAAAATAAGAGTGATATGCTGGCAATTTCAATTAATGACATTAATTAAAATTATTTCTTTCTCTGCAATCATTTTTTAATTATTTGATATTATGATTGTTAGGTTTAACAATTAATAAAAAAATAATAATCATTATATATTAATAATTAACAAATAATTTTTTAATTATTTAGCACTATGTTTGTTACTTTAACAATTAACAAAAAAATTAATAATAATAATTAACAAAACTAAAATAAAAAAAATTAAGATATACAATTTTATTTTAAATTAAAACAAAATAACATAATGATAATAATAATAAGAATAATTCATATGAATTTAATAATAATTATTATTATTTTTAAATTTAAATAAAATAAAATAAAATAATAATAATTAATAATAAGTGAATTCAATAATAATTATTTTTTAAATTAAATTTGTATGAAATTATTCTTCTTACTATTATTATTTAAATTAAATTCATATGAATTTAATTTAAATTATTCTTATTATTATTATTATCATTATGTTATTTTATTTTAATTTAAAATAAATTTATATCTCTTAATATTCATGTTATAGTTTTGTTAATTATTATTATTTATTTTGTTAATTGTTAAACTTAGGATCATAGTATCAAATAATTAAAAAATGATTAAAAAGAGAGAAATAATTTTAATTAATGTCATTAATTGAAATTACCAGCATGTCACTCTTATTTTGACCAATTTGAAAATATAACTATCTAATTGGCAAAATTTATCCATTTTAATAAATAAATTTTTTTCACACATTTTGAAAATTAAAATTAAAAAATACACCAAAATAGGAAAAAAACCGAAATATCTAAAGTTTCTAGACTGGAGAGTATGAGTTGGGTTAGTTTAATACATAAAACATTGCAAACAGATTCCTTTCCATACAAAATTTAAGTTATTGAGCCATGAATCCGTATTTCACTTAGCAATGGGTGACGAAGGGTACATTTGATAATAGCAGCAGAGTATGTCCTTCATAAGAAATAAAGAAATCACCCAAACAGCAAAACAAAGAATCTGTGTGGTCTATTGACATAAATTAAGAGAATGTAGCCAAAAAGGTGAGGAAAATCTCAGCTTATTGTGATAACCAATACTTTTTTAACTAATATAACTGTTTATTCCTCCTATGACCTTATATTCTCTTGTTAAAAATGGAAGATTTTGATTAATTAATAATTTTGAAGATTTCACACTGAGTAAAAATAAAATTATTTTATACTATATATTTAGAAGTAAATTTAGTTTTAAAAAATAGTTAAATTTAAACTTATTTTTTAATATAATATTAAAATTTATATAGTTCATTAATAATTATGACTTTATCTTCACTGAAAGTAACACTGTTATGTAAGGATATAATAATTATCACACGCATTATTCATATGTCCGCCCTCTATTGTACAAAAAAATGAACATTCTATAGAAATTTTAAATACACATTTTTTTTCATATAAGTTATGCCTTTTTTTTCTTTTATTAATTCTTATCACATTATTAGTCATTTCATATTTTCTTCTCTACTTTTATTTATTTTTTACCTTTTCTTCCATCCAAAATGAGGTGGGCATTTATATTTTTCCTTCTTTTTAACAAAAGGACAAAAAAGTTTCCATGTGTATATATGCTTATAAAAAAAGAAAATAAAAATATTAAATGTTAGAAGTAATAACACAACAAACAAAAAATATAGATAACTTTAAAAATCTAAGTGTTGAGAATATTAAGCTGTGAACAAAATAGAAACACATTTTCAAACTCCCTTCTTAGATTATACTCTTTTTTTTCACATATAATTTCATATTTTTGACAGTTCTATGTGGATATGGATTTATTTAATTTATCACTGAAACAACTCTGGAGCTTAAACCATATCAACATATTTGTTCTCCATAATAACAAAACCCGACATACAAGTTTTTTTTCTACTTTAATTTAGTAGAGACATTTCCTTTGGCCTCTAACCAGTAGGACTTGGTAGGTAAAAAAAAGAAAAATAAAGTGGATAAATAAAATGAGATTTAAAAGTAATTGATCCAAAAGAAATAAACAAAAATGGTAGAACAAATCATATCAATTTTTTTTTCTAAATATTTCAACTGATGTTCACTTTCTCCCCTTCTAACATTTTTGTGCCCAATTAATAGGGTTCTTAATTCCTTTTTATCTTTGGCATTGCTTTAATTATGGATCAACTGTAGATTAGCCAAGACAGCAAGGATATTATTTATATATATATATATATCATGTCAATGAACATGATCAGCTACATCTATGGATGTGATCAGCTAAATGAGAAGAAGTTAGTACAAGCCTATATATCTATCTGGTCATATATATGTTACTTTCTTGACCCTTCAAAAGCGCTAAAAAGAACACCCCTCAATTCCTTTTTCAGACATGCATGGATTCAAATTAATGTAAGCAGATCTTATATACTGTCACCTTATGATTCATGAGTTTTGTCTAGTTATACTCATCATTGTCATCATCCCAAATTATCAAAAGTTCATCACACGGATAACACAGTGGACTCTACCGGCATGTCACATGCAGCCATGCTCATGAAGTTTCCACTTAAATGTCATGCTTCCAAAAAAATATATGAAATAAAATTGAAGCTCATATCCAACTCTAATTAATTTTCTTTTTACTTTTGAAAAAAATAATATGTATATATATATATATATATATATATATATAATAATAATTTATAAAAAGTTTGTATAAATTTGTTCACAGATAAATAGAAAAATCGTTTAAAAGAAAGAACACAATCAGACCCCTACTCTAACATTTTCTTTTTTACATGTGTTTAGCATACTCAAACCTATATGCTCAATTTTATAAGACAATGTTAAATAATTATTATTTTAATGTTCCCATTACACTCTAGCTCATGTGTATGGGAAGTCAATACCTACAAACTTTTCTTTTCAATTCTACATCTGCTTTGGAGACCAGAACATGTTAATATAAATGTTGTAATGTTTGATTAAATCCATAAATTTACACAATTCCATGAGTAGTTACCTAAAAAACATTATTTATTTATTTATTATTATTATTAAACTGTTAGACTTTTAAAAAAAATAAACTAAAGTCTGCATGTGCAAATAAAATTTTATTTATTAAAGAAAATAAAAAATGTGAATTTTTATTCAGGTTTTCTCAATAATAAAATTGATATAATTTAAACTCCATATCAAAATGAATTAATATTTGTAGATTGCTAATAGGGTGGGTTATAATGGACGACAAGTTAATATTTTTCTAAAATTTATTATAATTAAAATAAAAAATTACATTTTTTGTATTGTATTATTTAAAAATATAAAAATGTATTATTATCATTATTATTATAATTTAAATTATGAACATTTATAAATTAATTTCAATTATAAGTAAGCAATTTAATATATGATATATATTATTTTTTCTATTGAAAATATTAATTAATTATTTGACAAATATTTACATAATGTATTTTTCTGATATATATATTTAAAAATTAAAAGAAAAACTCATCTCTGACTAGGTGGACTAGAGAGACAGGAGAGAACAGATCATGAATGCATTTTGTCATCTTTTCATATTATAGTTACTTAATATTGGACAATTTTATTTTTTTTAATAGAGAATTAAAAGCTAGACTGAATCAAAATTAACTTTTAAATAAAAAAACATTTTTTTCTAAAAAAAGTGACAAATAACCTTAAAGATGTGAAGTCATGACGAGGAGGAATTCTTCCTCCACCTCCATTGTACTCTATTTTCATAAAATTTTAAAATTTAAAATTATTCTTATAAAAATTTCAAAATAGATAATTAAAATATATATATATAAATGAGATGAAAGTTTTATTCAATTTAAAAAAATAAATTAGATAAAGTATTATTCAATTTACATATTAAAATTAAATATAAATTAAATAACACTTCATATGATTTATATTTTTAAATAAAATGTAAACTAGGTAACATTCATTCGGATTATAAAATATTAACTTTATCTAAAGGGAGTGGTAAGTATTATTGGCTTTTATAATTTTACACCAAAAATATATAGTATGAAAATGCATAACATTTATCCTGCACTTTTAAAATATTGAAAACATTCTTTTTAAATTGTAAAATTTGATATATATAAATTATATAATTTAGTATATATATTTTTTATTTTAAATTATATAATTCGATATAAAAGTTATATATCAAATTATATAACTCAAAATAGAGATATATAATTTATTTATTTATTTTTATTAAGAATATAATAGCGAATTTGCTGAGATTACGGAGGTGCAAGAAGTAAGTAGGGAGGTTTAGGAATAAGTCGTCCAAAGTCATGAACTTCAGCTTCCGCCGCGGGCCTGAGAAAAGCCCGCGAGTATTTCCCGCCACCAACACCACAGAAAGTAGAAACTCTTCCACTTCATCACTCACATGAACAATCACGCCGTTCTCACAGTTTATACCACCACTTCACAAATCCCAGACACAGGTTCAGACACAATTTCACCCTGAAACTAAACCCTACTTTCAGCAATGGCTGAAAACTTCCACGACCTAACCAATAAGCTTCCCGAGCTCAAATTAGGTATAAATTCACCATTTTAAAGAAGATAAAAGTTTCAATATCTCAACGTTATTTATATGCCAATACCTTTTTTGTTATTGGTGATTAGTTGAAGTTTGCTAACGGCTTTCGTTTTCTTTATCGCTGTTGCTAGATTCTAAACAAGCACAAGGGTTCTTATCATTTTTCAAAACCCTACCTGATGTAAGTATTGTAATATCATGGTCTCTCTCGGATTCGGATTTGGCTCTGTTGCTAGAGTGTTATTAGCATTATATGAATGCGTCATTTACTGTTGTTATTTCTTGCCATTACTGATTTAGTGTGGTTTATACACTTCTGAAAGAAGCTCAGTATCAACTAATTCGTCATATACTTATTATTGTTTATTTTTTTCTAAATTTAGTGAAGCAGCTACGTAGTATTTCTTTATAACATGTTTAGACCCATCAAAATAATTTTCTACGCCGAGTTATTTATAGTTTATGAAATCTTATAGTGTTGTCAATCCTTCCCCAACTTATTGAGTAGTAGTGAAAATTTAACATTTGTTGTTTTTCAACTATTATTTGACATGTTGTTTACCTATTTTTTTTGGTTTCCTTATTCTTAAAACCTATGGTTGTGTATATATGCAATCCAATTTTTGCCCCTTTAATTGATGCTGGTTTAATGGTTTTGACATGTTGTAAATTGGTATGGATACTTTTCCATTTTTAGGTCTATTCACATTTTTTTTTTCTGTGACAGGATCCAAGGGCTGTACGGCTTTTTGATCGCAGGGTAAGTTTATACATGAAATTGGTCTTTTTTGTTATTAAATTTTGAGTTACTCTGCTCAATAATGCCAAGCTGTGCAATTTCCATACAGGCATGTCCTGCAGATATATTGAGAAGCAACTCATGATCTTTGAAATGTCATAATCTCTTTAGTTTTCACATTTTTTCTTATATGGGTTTCTTAAAGAAATAATTTTATATAAAATGATTTCGTTTATCTCAGCAATATTTATGAGAAGATTTTTAATCCTGAAGTACTTTGTCTAGATATAGGTCTTAAATTTCAAGGCTCACATAGTCCTGTTCATTACTGTTTAATATGTGCTAGAATTTAAAAGATATCCTGGTTAGATATTGTTTGTGGATTGTTTAAATATGATGCTTAAAGCTCATTAACCCCGAAACTTCTTCTAGGAAAATTATTATCTAATTTTTCTGGTTTACAAACTGTCTAGCTGCAATTTATTTTCATCTTTTGAAGAGTTTCTTCAATTTTTGTTATAAATTTTTAGAATGGTTTCTTGTCAAATAGAATTTTCTTATATTATATCAACAAGTTTCTTTAGCTTTATTTTCTCCTTTTTTATAATTGAATTAAATGTCCTTTTAAAATTATTCAGGACTATTATACTGCCCATGGCGACAATGCAACTTTCATTGCAAAGACCTACTACCACACTACTACTGCAATGAGACAACTGGGCAATGGATCAAATGCTCTTTCCAGTGTTAGTGTCAGCAGGAACATGTTTGAAACAATTGCTCGTGATCTCCTTTTGGATAGAACAGACCATTCTCTTGAGCTCTATGAAGGTAGTGGTTCTAATTGGAGACTGGTCAAAAGTGGAACACCTGGTAATATTGGTAGTTTTGAAGAAGTTCTGTTTGCTAACAGTGAAATGCAAGATTCTCCTGTTGTTGTTGCTTTGTCACTTAACTTCCGTGAAAATAGTTGCACCATTGGGTTAGGATTTGTTGATCTAACTAAGAGAGTACTTGGGATGACTGAATTCCTTGATGACAGTCACTTCACGAATGTGGAGTCAGCATTGGTTGCACTTGGCTGCAAAGAGTGTCTTCTGCCCACAGAGTGTGTCAAATCTACTGAAAACAGAATGTTGCGTGATGTGTTGACTAAATGTGGTGTGATGTTAACTGAGAAAAAGAAATCTGAATTCAAAGCCAGGGATCTGGTTCAGGATCTTGGCAGGCTTGTTAAAGGTCCTATTGAACCAGTTCGAGATTTTGTGTCTGGATTTGAATTTGCACCTGGTGCTCTGGGGGCATTACTATCTTATGCAGACTTACTGGCAGATGAAAGCAATTATGAAAACTATACCCTTCGTAGGTACAATCTTGACAGCTATATGAGGTTAGATTCTGCAGCCATGAGAGCACTTAATGTCCTGGAAAGCAAAACTGATGCAAACAAAAATTTCAGTTTGTTTGGTCTCATGAATAGGACTTGTACTGCTGGAATGGGAAAACGGTTATTGCACATCTGGCTTAAACAGCCATTAGTAGATGTGGCAGAAATTAATTCTAGACTGGACATAGTAGAAGCATTTGTAGAGGACACTGAGCTTCGCCAAGATCTGAGGCAGCATCTGAAAAGAATATCAGACATTGAGCGACTGATGCACAATCTGCAGAAGCGACGAGCTGGTCTGCAACATATTGTTAAACTTTATCAGGTAGAGTCTTGTCTATATTTACTGTTAGGTTTTGGTAAAGTGTGGAATTTTAGATATGTTTGGCTATCTTACATATTATTATTTTTATCAATGTTGATGCTGTCATTTAACTATATAGAAATTACGTCCACCTAACCATATTGTTTATTATATAGAACTGTTTGCATGGCTAATGATACGGCCTGTTGTTAACTCCGTTACTATGTTTTGATTGCAGTCAAGTATTAGACTACCTTACATTAAAAGTGCTTTGGAAAGATATGATGGGCAATTTTCCTCAGTGATGAGGAGTAGGTATTTGGAACCTCTTGAGTTATGGACTGATGATGAGCACCTGAACAAATTCATTGGGCTTGTAGAAGCTTCTGTTGACCTTGATCAACTGGAGAACAGGGAATACATGATTTCTCCAAACTATGACTCTACACTAGCTAACCTAAAGGAACAGCAAGAATTACTAGAGAGCCAAATACATAACTTGCATAGACAAACTGCTGATGATCTTGATCTGCCTATAGATAAGGCCCTAAAATTAGACAAGGGAACACAATTTGGACATGTTTTCAGAATCACAAAGAAGGAAGAGCCAAAGATAAGGAAGAAGCTCAATACCCAGTTTATTGTACTGGAAACCCGTAAAGATGGAGTGAAATTTACTAACACGAAGCTCAAAAAACTAGGGGATCAATATCTGCAAATTCTTGAGGAGTACAAAAGTTGTCAAAAGAAGTTAGTTGATAAGGTGGTTCAAACTGCGACAACTTTTTCTGAGGTGAGTATATATGTAAAGCCAAATTGTTTTGTTTTGTGTTTTTGAGACTACTTCAATAAGCTTTCAGTTAAGCCGTATTAAATATAATTTAAGCTAATTCAAACACACTTGTTATGTCTTAAGGTTATTTGTTTCTTCTGCTCTAAATTCAAGAAATTTGTTTTGCAGGTGTTTGAATCTTTAGCGGAAATAATTTCTGAATTGGATGTATTACTGAGCTTTGCTGATTTGGCTTCTAGTTGCCCTACTCCCTACACAAGGCCTGATATCACTGCATCGGTACTTAATATGCTGTTTTTTTCCACAATAATCCCATTCTTTTTTTCTTCTTGCATTTGCCTCCCTTCTCTATTTATCCCGAGTTGGTTGGAGATATCTTTTTCGGAATGACCTTCAATGTTTTCATTTTGACTTTAATAGGACGAAGGAGACATTATTTTAGAAGGCTGTAGACACCCTTGTGTGGAAGCCCAAGACTGGGTGAATTTTATACCAAATGATTGTAAGCTTGTAAGTGTTAATGAGATCCATGGCAAGTCATACACATGTCTTCATTTAAATTAGGAACTTATAAGTGTATTCTTTTTATTTTGCATTTTGTAACAAACCAGGTGAGAGGAAAAACTTGGTTTCAAATAATAACAGGGCCTAACATGGGTGGTAAATCAACATTCATCCGGCAGGTGCTTATCTTCTATACCATTTTATTGGAAAAATTAATCACCATTTAATTGTCTTGTGAAATTATTGTTGGACCTCATCCTTCTACTTTGGCACCGGTGTTTGTGTAGACATTTTAGACCTGGTAATTCAGATATGAGCATTCTTGCTACCCGCAGTTGGAGATTTAATTAACAGTTTTTTTTTCTCTATTTAGGTGGGTGTGAATATTTTGATGGCACAAGTTGGTTCATTTGTTCCTTGTGACAAAGCCAGCATATCTGTTCGTGATTGTATTTTTGCCCGTGTGGGTGCTGGTGACTGCCAAGTGAGTCCTATAGTACATTATTTGCCCTTTTTAGTTGCATATATCCCACCCCTATCTCTTAAACTGTACGCGGCTTATACTAAACGTAAACCTTTTTTTCTGTTGCTTTTAGAATATTTGAATGCCTGAAATTAAACTTCTTATGTCACTTTAATTTAATTTCTGTTATTAGAATAAGTAACATCTTTAATGGGATTTGGAGTTGCTTAAACATGTAAAATTGTAGGTGTCTGTAAGGGTATGACCAACTGCCAAAAATCATCACTTTTTTCAGCGTCCATCTAGAATGGCATTCTGTTATTTTTCAGGATTATATATAAAACTGCAATTTTTAAGTTACTGTTTGATGCTTAGTAAATCTATTGTAATGATATCCCTAATTTGAATTCTGTGTTCTTTTAATTCTCCCCAGCTACGTGGTGTTTCTACCTTCATGCAAGAAATGCTTGAAACTGCATCAATATTAAAAGGAGCTACTGAAAAGTCCTTGATAATCATTGATGAGTTGGGGCGTGGGACATCAACTTATGATGGATTTGGTTTGTCTTACTCTTCCTTATTTATGTTGGTGTTGCAATTGCAATATCTTTAAATCTCAGTCGTAATTTTCAAATATTTGTTGAACACCTAAGTTACATGTGCTTTCTTAGTGACCTGTACTATGGCTTCTTCTACCTGAGATGAAAAATAAAATTAATAAAGTTGTAAATCTCATCTTCTATCTTCATTCTTAATATTGCTTTTTCATGTCTTAAGTCACTTAATGTATATAGTTGAACCATTTTTTAAAATTTTATGGCCTTGGAATTCTTTGCTGCCATAGAGTCCTTGTCTTTCATGTTTGTCCGTGCTTACTACTAAGTTAATAGCTATAGCTAATGGCAAGGATACGCTGAGACAACTTGTTAGCTCAAGCTTGACTAGGCCAAAAAGTATATTTGATAGCATGGTTGCAACTTTATTTTCTCGAGGATTATCAGAGTCGCATCTAAATTAACGCACTGTTTATAAATGCTATGGTCTGAGATATTAAGCTCATAAAATCCTTACAACGTTAATTCTTCTGCCTTTTGCTAATTTACAAAGTAACTATTCATGTGTTCTATGCTGTTCAAAGTTGAAGGTTAATCAGAGTTGTATATGTAATCAAATATAGAATAAAAATACAGATTAAAGGTTAAAAAATGGATTAAGTATTTTTTATGACACTTTCTATGTATGGTTTAGCCTCGTTTAGACCTCCGGGTAAACTAATCATTTTTACACTGTAACAAAATTCATTTTGTTTTTCATGATTTTAGTCTATGAAATTTTGACTAAATCCAATTTTGGTCCCCTAATTTAGAAAAGTTCATTTTAATCCCTCAATTTTGGAAATATGATTTTAGTCCCTTAATACTAAATTTCAAGGACTAAAAACAATTTCTAAAAGAATCATTTTAGTCTATCAAATTTAGTCTCTAGAGACTAAAAATATATTTCTAAAATTTTAGAGACTAAAAGTAGACTTTTTTAAATTTGGGGGATCAAAATTAGGTTTATCCTAGGTTTTGGGGATTAAAAACATAATTAAGTGTTGGAGATCCCACGACTACTAAGGTCAAATTATAATATATAAGTGAGGTGTAATTCTTATGTTACAAGTTGGTTTTCTAAGGTTGATTTAGACATAAATCCACTTACTAAGATAGTATTAGAGCCTATCCTAGTCAAGTTTTTTGGAGGTATTATGTAAGAGTTATTATTTTCTTGTTAGACCATCCATAAATATATAATCTCAAGCTTGAGATATTCATTGGTTGCCATAAGAGGGGTGTGTTGAAAATCTAACGTCAATTAGAAATAAGGTTAGATTATAATATATAAGTGGGGTGTAATCCTCTTTTATAAGTCGGTTTTGTGAGATTGAGTCATGCATAAACTAACTTATTAAGATTAAATCATTCATTTTTTTTGGACAACACCGTACAAATGATATTTTGCAATTTTTTTATAAGATGTCTTCTTCATAGAATACTGTGTTGCATTAAAAGCTTCTATCCAGTGAAGTATCCTCTCCTCAATATTTCATGCGGATTTGAAACTAATTCATGCGTTGGTATATGCTTGTTAAATATAATGATAAAAAATACGTATGTCAATAAAAGTGTTTTGATGTCCAATTTTCTTAAATTTAGCATTCAAGGTGAATTTGTGATTAATTGTAACGTAAGAGTTGGATTGATGAGAATTTCCTTCTGCAAAAAGATTATTCAGTGGTGTGTGCATTGGTGTAATAAACAGTGGTTTGAAATAGTAGGTTTAACCCAGGCTGGTAATTGAAAGCCCATAAACGTTTCAGTACATTAAAAGTTCAAACAAAGTTTTTATTATATGCAGGTCTAGCTTGGGCCATTTGTGAGCATATTGTTGAAGTTATCAAAGCACCTACTTTGTTTGCCACCCACTTTCACGAACTGACTGCTTTAGCCCTTGAAAATGTAAGCAACAATCCACAAAAGCAAATTGTTGGCGTGGCAAACTATCATGTTAGTGCACATATTGACTCATCAACTCGAAAGCTAACTATGCTATACAAGGTAAATACATTCCAAACATTCTTTTCACTTAGCAAGTTACCCTCGTCCTATCAGCTTTATGACTGGTTTTCCTCGTAGGGGGGAAGCACTCTTATGAAAGCCTATTTGGAGGTTTTTCTCCCCAGAACTAAAGAACTAAAACTTTTTTTTTTTCCTTTCACGGTATATTTGCTTTTCTTGTGACAAACTTATCCAAAAAGTAATCATGATTGTTTGTTTAAAAGTGGTTGTTCTTTAATAAAAAAGTATAAGCAACAAAAGCCTTATTATTTTAATTTTTCAACTATTTCCAATAATTCAGGAGATGTTATTTAAGTAGTAGAGCTTCTATTTTAGTTATAAAAATCATCTCAAATTGAAAAGTAAAAACGAATGACATTAGAGGCTTCAGGCAAATCTCACAGGGTTCATCTTGCACTTGTTTTTTGGATTGAAATGTGTTATTTTTCTTTGAAGACTATGCCTACATAATGCTATCATCTGAAGACCATAATCACCTTTTCATGGTTTTATCCTGCTTTAGTAGGTTGTGAAATAAGGAAGATATATTTGGCCCGAACATTATACTATAATTAGACTTACGTTTATAATGAAAAAAAAAAAAAAAAATCCTCTTATCCCTTGCCAGTGATACATTTTTCCACAAACAATTGACTATTATTCTGGAATCAGAATAATCAATCAACAACCAGCCAGAGTCATGTTTTCATTAGCCTAGAGTTTTTGAAAAGGAAAAAAATAGACCTCCCAGTTTTCTCAAAAGTAGTGTGAGATTGAATGACTTACTGTTTACCTGTGTCTGTTACCCGCAAAAGCCTTGTTCTTGTTGATTATGGAAGTCTATCCCGAATGCATCATCCACTCATAAATCTTGCAGGATTCTTGTTCTTGTTAATTATTAACCAATTTTTGGATTACATTTTTTGTGACAATGAGCTTACAACATCCTTCTCAACAAGTCTGTCCATCAAGTTTGGAAACTGTGGTACTGTAGTCAAATAGGAATCTGCATTTACATCAACTCATTTTTTTCCACACGTTTCTACTTAGGTTGAACCTGGAGCTTGTGATCAGAGTTTTGGTATTCATGTTGCCGAGTTTGCTAACTTCCCTGAAAGTGTTGTTGCCCTTGCTAGAGAGAAGGCGGCAGAATTAGAAGACTTTTCTGCCCCTGCAGCGTCCTTAACTGATACTACACAGGAGGTATAGCTTATTGCAATTTTTTTATTTTTCTCCCATTGATATGTGATATGAAGATATTATTTCTCAGAATAAACAGATTGGAAAATAAGGATTTCTCTTAAATTTTCTTGGCTTTGTAAGGAACCAGTGTGTAGGTTTTTTCTTTAGTCTGGCCATTGCAGTAGCCAGTTCTAATTTGAAAACTTCAGTACGTGAAATAATGTTTGGTTAATATATGAGTATTCTTGTAATACTCTAGTTTATTCAGCAAGGAGAGAATCTTTTATATAACACTGTTTTCGTGTGAATATTCCATGGAGGGAACATATCACTTGCGCATGCACTTAACTCTATCCCTCTTTGAGCTTCAGAGGATATCACTGTCTCCTGCGTGCCTCTGTTTGCAGAGCCACTTTTAATTTCTTACTGTTGCAGTATTTTATTCTTAACATGTTGGAAACGTTTTTCTCACTTGTCTGAATTTGAAAAAAGAATATCAGAAATATTAGCCTCTGTATTGGCAAAAGTAAACTTACGGAATTAAAAATATGCAATTATAATTTGCAGGTGGGTTCTAAACGTAAGAGAGTTTTTGAATCCGATGACATGTCTCGAGGGTCTGCAAGGGCTCGGCAATTTCTCGAAGCATTTGTTGCCTTGCCACTAGAGACCATGGACAAAATGCAAGCGTTGCAAGAAGTAAAGAAGTTAACAGATAATTTGGAGAAGGACGCCGAGAACTGTAAGTGGCTGCAACAATTCTTGTAGTTCGAAAATAGTTAGTACCCATGCATGTTGTGAATTTTGAAGAGCTTCTTGCTGTGTACATGATGTGTTCAATGGGTTAGGTAAAAGCCAGAATACTGCCAGGGTTGGTGTTTTGTAAATTTATATACTGACTGTAGGGAAGGTTAAAGTTTCTGGCATAGTCCTGCCGGATAGGAGAGATGTATATTCTAATCTACTTTGCTTTTAATGTTAGTTTTCAAAATTGTGAAAGCTATATGGACTTGCTTCCTTGGATAATATATATTTAAAAGTTATTGATCATATTCGAAGTATGTTTGCTGATGTCTCTAATTTTACCATTTGGGGCTGAGAAAGAGAACAGGTCATTTTATGACTGGATAATTAATGCAAAAATTAAGTCAGAAATAAGGTGAGTGGAGCTCATGCAATCCCAACTTGAAACAAAAATATCTCTTGTCAGGCACAAAAAATCTGCTAGTTGTGAAGATATATATTGATCTTTAAAGCAAACAATGAAAGGGTATAATATCACAGCTGAACAAGATATTAATACAAATAATCTGCTTGATGTCAAGATATTCATTTTGTAAGCAAAATAACCAAAGAAAATATGGCTGACGATAAAAGCTTTTGACCACGTATGTGTTTTGGTGGCATAATAGGATACATTTGTACTTAATATGCCATTGCGACGTGGTGGATATTTATTTGTCATTTTCCATAGAAGTGCTTCTTATCCAGATCTAGACTCAAATCATTAGTCACTTGTCACTATTCTTGGAGTGACTGCGATTTGTTGATTTTCAACAATAACAAATATTGATCTTCGTCATCACATGATTAAACTTAAACGCTACAATCATTTAGGAATTTGTTTGTTGTGCTAAACCAATTAATTTTTGCCACTCGCCAAGTGTTAAACACAATTTCCCATCGAGGGACTAGATCCTTTCCAAGGATTTCCATATTGTTGTATTTCTATATGTATTGATATTTTATTACATCGCAATCACGTCTTGTTTGACTTTAAAATAAACATTTTTAATAAATTATTATCACTCTCATATTTTTAATAAAATGATATTCAGTTTTTCTATATTATTTAATTTTTTTTGCTAAAACTTAAATAAAAATTGTAAAAATTAAAATTTAAAGTTTTAAAATATAAAAATAAATACCTTTTCGTACAAATAGAATAAAACTTTTTTTTATAAAATAACAAGTGACATAAATATCATTTTATTTAAAAACATGCATGTCATTTATATTATGAGGGTGACCGAACTTAATTTGCTATATTACGTTGTTTTATTAGAAAAAAAAAATTATATAAGTAGAACAGTTAGATGTTCCTATCAATTTACAAGAAACAAATATATTTATAGAGAAAAGAGAAAAAGAAAATAAATATATTTATTTTTGTATTATACTAACTAAAACCCACTATCCTAATAATGTTCCTAATTAACTTGACAAATATTTTTTTTTGTCAAATATTGATAAACAAATATCTTACTTTTCTCGAACTCACTATTTAAGTTAATTATTATAAATAAATATTTTTTATCAGTAATAACGCTTAAATAAAATTGATCATATCCTTTAAAAAAAAAACTCTTGTTAAAAAATTATGTTTACAGCCTTTAACAAATAAACTTTTGTTAAACTAGTATTAACAAAAGGTATTTTTTATTAAATTCATCAACAATTATTAATTTGAGTTTTATTCTGCAGATCCTTTTGTTTACATAAATGACAAAGCTAAGAGTTTTTCTTTTCTCTTATATACCCTTTGCAAAACATAGATAATATCTTGTGTTCTTATTGGTCCATCAAAATAATACATATTATAATTTGGACATTAATAAAATATTATACTAACATAGTTCTATTAAAGGATGATACTTCAACTTAATTATAAAACGGACATTAATAAAAACTTCTTCACATTCCATGTCCCCATTTCAACTCAAAACCCACATAATCCCAACACCAAAAACTTATGCTAAGATGATAGCAAACTTTTGGAGGGAGGAGACGTTATCTATGAGAACTAAATATGCCTACCTTTTATCAACATCACAATACATCTCACATGCTCGTGCAAAAAAGAGTACGTGATTAAGACAATTATAAAGCATATCAAATCATGCGAAATCATTTGTAAAATTAAAATATGATAAGAAATTTTAAGAGAGATTGAAAACTTTTATTTCTTAAAAAGAATATTTTATAAGACATATAACTCCAAAAACATATTCCAAATTACTTTGTCTTTCTCTTCAAATAAGACTTTCCTTGCCAGAATAATCAATAAATCTTTAATATTATTTTGTTATCTAAAATATTTCTTCTTTTCATATATGTCCTTAATATTGTTCGTAGATTTTTTTTTTCTTTTTAAAAGATTGTTCTTATTTAATTATTGTTGGTAGATTATTGTCTATATTTTTTTTGGTTTATCTCAATAATACGTATCTATGTTTTAAGATATGAATTTGACAGAGATGACTCTCTTTCTTTACTTGGTCCTTGTGTTGAGGTTGTAACTTGAAAAGTCTTGTTAAATTTCTCTTTTAAAAATAAAAAGGCTATAGTAGCAATTTTTCTTTGTTTTTCTACTAAAAATAATAACTCTTTCAAACAAAAATAGTTATTCTCTAACTATTCTGTATTTTTTTCTTATTGATTAAAGTATTATTGAACATTTTTACCATTGATTTTTATCTAGTTTTGTTTTTTCAATAACAAAAAAAAAGTATTTAGACTCTCATTTTGTCATTATTGCACAATCATATAAATATTGGAAACGTAAAACAATTATAAAGAATACTAGATAATGCAAAATTAAGAACTTTTATTTATGAGAGAACATTTTACAAGACATATAAATCCAAAAAGACACTCTAAATTACTTTGTCTCTCTTCGAACAGACTCTCCTAGTATACACATATAAACTCATATAAAATGAGAAAATGACCAACAAACATTTAATATTCTTTGTTCTCTAAAACTATTTTTTTTCTTCATATATACCCTTAATATTTTTTTGGTAATATATTTCCTTGTTTTTAAAAGATTTTTGTTGTTTAATTATTGGTGGAAGATTATTACTGACATCTTTTATTGGTTCATCTTAGTAATACATATATTTTGAAAATATGGATTTGACAGATATTATTAATAAAATAATATTCACTTTTTATATGTTATTTAAATTTTTTTCACTAAAACTTAAATAAAAATTGTAAAAATTAAAAGTTAAAGTTTAAAAATACAAAAATAAAGACCTTTTCGTACAAAAAGAATAAAACTTGTTTTTTTTTTTAAATAACAAGTGATATAAATATCGTTTTATTTAAAAACATGCATGTCATTAATATTATGAAGGTCACCAAACTTAATTTGCTATATTTTATTGTTTTATTAGAGAAAAATTTATATGACTATAACAGTTCCTATCAATTTACAAGAAACAAATATATTTACGGGAGAAAAGAGAAAAAGATAATAAATATATTCATTTTTTATTATACTAACTAAAACCCACTATCCTAATAATATTCCTAATTAATTTGACAAATATGTTTTTCAATTATTGATAAAAAAATGTCTCCCTTTTTGTCAAACTCACTATTTAAGCTAATTATTATAAATAAAATATTTTTTTATCAGTAATAACGCTTATACAAATATGATCATATCCTCTTAAAAAAAACTATTGTTAAAAATTTATGTTTACAGCCCTTCACCAAATAAACTTTTGTTAAACTAGTCTTAAAAAAAGGTAATTTTTTATTAAATTCTTCAACAACAATTAATTTGAGTTTTATTATGCAGATCCTCTTGTTTACACAAATGACAAGTTAAAAGTCTTTTTTGTGCTCTTATATAACCTTTGCTAAAGAGTACAATTGTATCTTTGTTCGTATGTTGTAGCTCTCATAATATATTTCATCTTGTCACATGTTTTTATGGCATTTGAATATAGTATTATTTAGATTAACAACTACACAGTTTTTTTATACATAATGCGCTTTTAATTAAAAGGTTTCTCCTATAGTATAAATTAGAAAGTGAATTTTTCCAATTATTTTTTTATTTATTTATATTAATGATATGTTTTTCATCCAGTCTTGTTTTTTTCAACCATGAAAAAAAATATCTAAACCACTCATCATGAAAAAAATATCTGGACCACTCATCTTGTCATTACTTGGATGATTATATAAATATTAAAAAAGTAAAATAATTATAAAACATATGAGAGAATCCAAAATTATGTTGTAAAATTAAAATATGATAAGAAATCTTATAAGAGATTGAAGCAAGTTGTCTCTCTCTTCAAATGAGATTTTCCTCTTAAAGAACCACTCATCTTATCATCATTGGTACAATCATATTAATATTGAAATTGTTCAACAAGTATAAAACATATCAAATTATGCAAAATCATTTTGTAGAATTAAAAATAAATTGAGAACTTTTATTTTTTTGAGATTATTTAACACATATAACTCCAAAACCCACTTTAAATTGCTTTGTTGATCTCTTCAAATGACAAATCTTTAATATTCTTTGTTATCTAAAACTACCTATTATTGTTGGTAGATTCTTTTTTTCTTCTTTTTGAGAGATTATTCTTGTTTAATTATTGGTGGAAGATTTTTGTCCACATTCTCTATTGATCCATCTCAATCTCAATAATACATATCTATGTTTTGAAAATATAAATATTTGATGGAGATGAGTTTCCTTTTGATTGATGGAGATGAGTCTCCTTCTGATCTGGCTTTTGCCTGATCCTTATGTTGAGGTCACAACTTGAAAAGTCTTGTCAAACTCCTCTTTTAAAGATGCAAAAGTTATAATAGCCATTATTCATTGTTTTTTACTAGAAATAATAACTTTTTGCTAAGTTGCTAAGTACCAGTCTATATGAAAGAAGAATTGTTATTCTCTTACTATTATTTAATTTTTTTTATTGATTAAAGCATTATTGAATTTTTTCACTATTAATTTTTATCTTGTGTTGTCTTTTACAATCACAACAAAAAAAATATTTAGACCACTGATTTTGTCATTATTGGCACAATCATATCAATATTGGAAAGTTTACAAGAGATTAAAGGAAACTTAAAAACTTTTATTTTTGAGATAACACTTTACAAGAGATATAAGCAAGAGATATAACTTCAAAGGCACACTCTAAAATACATATATGTTTTGAAGAGATGGATTTAACAGAGATGATTTTCCTTCTGATCTGGCTTTTGTTGAGGTTGGAACATGAAAAGTCTGATCAAACTCCTTTTTTAAAGTTGTATTATTTTTTATTTTTCAACTAGAAATAATGACTCATTACTAAGTTGTTGTTAACTATTTTTAATTTTTTTTTCTTACTGATTAAAGTATTATTAAACCTTTTCACCATTAAAGTTTTTTGCAATCACAACAAAAATATATTTGGCCCATTAATTTTGTCATTGCTGGCACAATCCTAATATTGAGAAGTCTTACAAGAGTTTGAAGAGAACTTGAAAACTTTTATTTCTGAGATAACATTTTATAAGACATATAACTCCAAAAGCACACTTTGAAACTTTTTATCCTTCCCTCCAAATGAGGTTTTCTCTATATATAGATAGAAACTCCTACAAAAGGTCAAAAAATTACTAACAAAGCTTTAATATTCTTTCTTATTCAAAACTTTTGTAAGTTTATTATTTATTCATAGATGTCTTAATATTGTTGGTGGTTTTTTTTTTAAATATCCTTCTTATTTAATTAAGATTATTTCTGACATTTTTTATTGGTCCATCTCAATAATACATATATGTCTCTCCTTTTGATCTGGCTTTGCTCTGATCCTTTTGTTGAGGTTGAAACTTGAAAAGTTTGATCACACTCCTTTTTTAAAGTTGCATTATTTTTTGTTTTCTACTAAAAATAATGATTCATTACTAAGTTGTTGCTAACTATTCTTTATTTTTTTTCTTATTGATTAAAGTATTATTAATCCTTTTCACCATTAATTTTTATCTTATGTTTCATTTTGCAATCACAACAAAAATATATTTGGACCACTAATTTTGTCATCAGTGGCACAATCCTAATATTGAGAATTTTTACTTACAAGAGATTGAAGCAAACTTGAAAATTTTTATGTGTGAGATAACATTTTATAAGACATATAACTGCAAAAGCACACTCTGAAACCTTGTTGTCCCTCCCTTCAAATGACGTTTTCCAATATATATAGATAGAAACTCATACAAAAGCTCAAAATGACTAACAAATCTTTAATATTCTTTCTTATTCAAAACTTTTGTAAGATTATTATTTATTCATAGATGTCTTAATATTGTTGGTGGATTTTTTTTTCTTATTTTTGAAATATTCTTCTTATTTAATTACTGTTAGGAAATTATTACTAACATTTTTTATTGGTCCATCTTAATAATACATATATATTTTCCTTCTGATCTAGCTTTTCCGTGATCTTTTTGTTGAGGTTGAAATTTTAAAAGTCTGATCACACTCCTTTTTTAAAGTTGCATTATTCTTTGTTTTTCTATCAGAAATAATTACTCTTACTAAGTTGTTGTGTAATTATTATTCTCTAACTATTCTTTATTTTTTTATTGATTAAAGCATTATTAAACCTTTTCACCATTAATTTTTATCTTGTGTTGTTTTTTGCAATCACAATAAAAAAAATATTTGGAGCACTGATGTTGTCTTTATTGACACAATCATACCAATATTGAAAATTCTTACAAGAGATTGAAGCAATATTACAAACTTTTATTACAGAGATAACATTTTACAAGAGATATAACCAAAAGATATAATTCTAAAGGCACACTCTAAAATACATATATGTTTTGAAGAGATGAATTTAATAGAGATGACTTTCCTTCTGATCTGACTTTACCTAATCCTTTTGTTGAAGTTGGAACTTGAAAAGATGATCAAACTCCTTTTTTAAAGTTGTATTATTTTTTGTTTTTCTACTAGAAATAATGACTCATTATTAAGTTGTTGTTAACTATTCTTTATTTTTTTTTTCTTATTAAATAAAGTATTATTGAACATTTTCACCATTATTTTTTATCTTTTATTGCTTTTTGCAATCACAACAAAAACATATTTGGACCACTGGTTTTGTCATTACTAGCACAATCATAATATTGAGAAGTCTTACTAGAGATGAAATCAAACTTTAAAACATTTATTTATGAGATAAGATTTTATGAGACATATAACTCCGGAAGCACATTGTGAAACTTTTTGTCCCTTCTTCCAAATGAGTTTTTCCATATATGCAGATAGAAACTCATACAAAAGGTCAAAATGACTAATAAACCTTTAATATTCTTTCTTATTCAACTTTTGTAAGATTATTATTTATTCATAAATGTCTTAATATTATTGATGAATTTTATTTTCTTATTTTTTAAATATTCTTCTTATTTAATTACTGTTAGCAGATTATTACAGACATTTTTTATTTGTCCATCTCAATAATACATATGTTTTCCTTTTGATCTCTTTGCCCTGATCCTTTTGTTGAGGTTGGAACTTGAAAAGTCTGATCACACAGTTACATTATTGTTTGTTTTTCTGTTTTCCTACCAGAAATAGTGACTCACTACTAAGTTGTTGTGTAATTATTATTCTTTAACTATTCCTTAATTTTTTTTTCTTAATGATTAAAGCATTATTAAACTTTTTCACCTTTAATTTTTATCTTATGTTGCTTTTTGTAATCATAACAACAAAAATATTTGGACCATTGATTTTATCATTACTGGCACAATCGTATCAATATTGAGAAGTTTTATAAGAAATTGAGATAATATTTTACAAGACATAACTCCAAAAACACATTCTAAAATTTTTTGTTCCTTCCTTAATGAGATTTTTCCTATAGATAAAAATTAGTACAAAAGATCAAAATGACTAACAAACTTTTAATATTCTTTCTTATTCAAAACTTTTGTAAGATTATTATTTATGCATAGATGTCTTAATTGGTGGATTATTTTTTTCTCTATATTTGAAATATTCTTCTTATTTAGTTATTGCTAGGAGATTATTAGTGACATTTTTTATTAGTTCATCTCTATAATACATACATATGTTTTGAAGATGTGAATTTAACTAAAATGACTCTCCTTCTTAGGTGATTTTGTCTGATCCTGGAGCTGAGATTGCAGGAGGTGATTTTGTCTGATATTGGAGCTGAGATTGCAGGAGGTGATTTTGTCTGATTCTCGTGTGCAGGCTGCAGTTTCAAAAATCATGTTGAACTCCTCTTTTTATGTAGAAGCTATATTAATCATTATTTTTTTGTTTTTGTGCTAAAAATAATGTTGTTAAGTAAGAGATTCTTTGACAAAAGAATTTTTATTCTCTAACTATTTTTTGTTTTACTTTTATTAATTAAAAGATTATTGACTATTTCTCCCATCCAACTCTCAAATTATTTTTCTAATTTGAGTATTAATTTTTTTATTCTTTTATTAGAAATTCTAATATTCATTCTTCATTAATGTTTCTTATTACTTCCTTCATAACTCAATCTTTTAAAAATTTGTACTTATTTCATCTATCAAAAAAAATCTTAAGGTTTTATATTTGTGATCTATTCCTAGAATTTTATAATAAATCCTATAAATGACCCTTGTCAAAGGGCGTTTTATACCCCATTCCCAATGGTAAGACCTCCACATAATATAAAATAAAAACCTATCAGCCATATGTTATGTGTAAAGTAACTACAATAAAACTTGTTATAAAGTAATTATATAACAATTTTATTATATTTACGAAAGAGAGAAGCCATAAAAGAATAAAAATACACTTTCTAGAAAATAGATATTTTTAAATTAAAAGAGCGTACAGTATACAAAATTAAAAACTAAACCTATTTGAAACAGAGTGAACAAATTTCTATTAATTTCTCATTCAGTCATGAGCAAATTTGGATACTTTTATTGTTTTTTATGACAATGATAGTATCTTAGCAATGATTTTGAATGGATTAATTAAGAAAAATTAAAAAAAGACCAAAATTTGTAGGGAATCTTGTGGGTCATATGAAATCGTGACATTGTTGATATCATGGATTTTTGTCTCATTTGACCTCTTCCATTGCATTGCCAACCACTCTATCAGATATAATCTTTTATCATGCTTTGGATGGATAGAATAGAAGCTGTTTTTGTCTTTTAGGTCGTAATTATTGAAAATTACAAGGGTGGAACAAAACCTAAACACTTCTTATAATAATAATAATAATAATAATAATATACTTTACTTAGCGTGTGCTTGCGGACTCAGAACACTCATTACTTCACATTCGCATCATATTTTAGCTTCCATTTTCATGTTTATATACAAAATATCTCTCATACTTTATTTAACATAATTTTAAAAAAACTAATACTAAAGAGAGTATAATGAAAAAAATCTGATAGTCTCCAAAAATATCAGAAGAAAAGAAGCGGCGAAATGAAAAGAACGAACCGAATGAATAGAGAGAGTAAGTGGATTTTGCTTTTATATGGTTAAAGTCATCATAATATTAATGACAATTTATTTTGGAATTTATTTAAATAAGGTAAATATTATTATAACATTACTATTAAATGGTTTTAAAATTAAAAGCGGTATTTTTCCTATGTAGTTGACTGCACCAGTTCCCATGAAATTAAACTTAGAGTAAAAAATATATTATATATAGAATAACGTGTGGAGATATTAAAGAAAAAGGTTATATGAATTCAGTATATTGAATCAAAGATGAAAACTTGCTTTCCTCTTTGAGATGGTGGCTCTTGTAATTGTGACCCAAATGAAGGCTTGGTGTTTCGTTTTCATCTTCCATTAGAAATTGAACCTACTACTACACTGTGCCTCACTCACTCACAAAATTCCTTTCATCGCAAACAAAGCTAGGGCTTTTCTTTCTTTTCTAGTTGGGTTGTTGGGTCCACCGAGTGCTTGCTTAAAATCTGTGAGGTTTGGTTGTTTTTTTGTTGGTTTTGGGATTGGGATTGGGATTTGGTTTAAGATATCAATCGATCAGAAAGGAAAGGGAAGGAGTTTGGGAAGATGAGCTGGCGCAGGGTGTTGAACTCAGCACAGGCCCTGGCTGCGCACACCTTCCTGTTGTGCTTCACTCTCTTCCTCGTTCTCAAGCTCGATCACAATCTCTCTTGTTCTTGGTGGTTGGTTTTTCTCCCCTCACTCCTCAATTCCCTTCTACCCTTTCAATTCTCTTTTCAATTTCAATTTTCCCACTTATTATTATTATTATTTGTTATTATTCTTATTTGTTATTAATGTTATGATTACTGTTATTGTTATTATTATTATTATTATTATTATTATTATTATTATTATTATTATCGTTATTATGATTACTGTTATAATTATCATTATTCCTTTGGAGATTTGGGGTTTGGGCCCTCATGCAATGCCTTGTTTGTTTGTTTGGAGCTAATCATTATTGAATTGTGGTTTTGCCTTCAGATGATCGACCTAAAATTTGCATGTTTGAATTTTTTGGTAAGAATACAGGGTGGTGGTGTTACTATTAACTGATTTTCTTTTTTTTTTAAAATGTGTTTCTATTTCTGGAAACATGTGCTGATTACAAAGTGATAATGTTGGTGGTTTTTCACATGGGAGGAAGTTCTATATTGTGAAGTTTTTTTCTATTTTTTTTTTTTAATTATTGAATGTGTTTGCAAGAGTTATGCTAAGAATTAGCGCTGTGGAACCCGTTTCTGAATTGCTACCTGAAAGGTGGTGCTTGGGGGTTATTGGCAGTGTTGTTTGTTTCCTTTCTCCATCTATTTTTTGGTGTAGAATGTGTTTGAACAGGTATAGTGGAAATTGGAAATTGGGGTGAAGATGATTGTGAACTAAAGTAATGGCCTAGACTGAAAATAAGTACACTTCAGTACTGTGAAATTGGTAGACCAAGATAATCAGGGAGTGTGCAAGCTTCTGCTTCAATTGGACTTGGAATGATGCCTGCGTGTTAGTCAGTAAGCTGCCAAAATTAGTGCCTGGCAAATGAACGTGGTGCCCACCTTTAGGTTGAGTCTTTAGAAAGACTCCATAGGTGGTGAAATGTAAAGTGGCTTCATATCATGGGGTTATGTTGTGCTTCAAAAAATTAAAAATATCTGGAAGGTATTATGGAATTCAATTAAAATGATTAATGTGTAATACCAAAATTATTAAATGCAGTGTAAGAACATATTATCTTGTGGGTTTGGTGCAAGTCCATTAAAACTCATGACATTTTTTAGCAAAAATATAAATAAATGAATAAAAATGGTTAAGGTGTCCTGAAATGTATGCCATGGTGTGCTGGGAAGTTTATTAATATGGAAATTTTATGATTGTAAAGATGTGAGGAAAGATGTGGTGTATATAAGGTTCTGAGAATATGGTGACTGTTGATGACTGATTCACCTTTAATATACAGGGTAATCTTCTTACCTCTTTGGATATTCCATGGTGTTGTGGCTCGAGGAAGGTTTTCATTACCTGCACCATCTGCTCCACGTAATCGAAATGTATGTCATCGTCATTTTTAACTGAAATTTAAGTCAGTTTCTACTTTCAGTTTTAGTTTAGTCATAATGGTTGAGTATTGAGCCATTAGACTTTGAAACCATGAAAATGTGTATTATTCTTTTGCTATCAACATATAAACTCAAATTAAGGCGCTCCTTGTTTTCCTTTTCTTGTCTACTATTGTAATTGTTTATTTTTTCCACGACAATGTTAACATGAGTAAATACGATACTGAATTTTTATATTGTGACAGTGGGCACCATGTCATGCCGTCGTTGCAACGCCATTGCTTGTTGCATTTGAATTGCTCCTTTGTATATATCTTGAGAGCTTATATGGTATGCTTTCACTGTTGGGTAACTAGAATTTTCAATTATTTTCATCTATTCAATAAATATGTATTTCAGTTACAATTTGTTCATACAGTTAGCTCGGAGCTCACAAGTTCCAACTATAAGAATGTGGGCATTTCACCGTCTGTAAATGAAAGAATTTTGTTGCAATAGAGGACTTAAATTTATGTGGTGACATTTATGCAAAATCTCCAATTATACTAATGTACTTGTTCTTGCACAGGTCTTGGCTATGCAGCGGTTGATCTAAAGATAGTGTTTCTTCCCTTACTAACATTTGAAATCATTATTCTCATCGACAATTTCAGGTAACTTATTTAGGATAGCTCCAATAGACCATAGTTTCTTTTTGGGTCGTTCTCTGATGTTAGACTAATCAATGGTTACATGAGTAATTTTCTTAATTCTTTACATCTGGTAGACTAGTTACTTAAGTGAATTTCTTTATCTTATTTTACTTCTTTGGAATTTTTAAATCTTAATTATTGATGTGCACATTTGGGTTTGCTATGATGTGGTATGCTTGTTCAGGAGAGATTAATTGGAACCCCTTCAGCATGATTCGTTCACTGTGGGGTCTCATATTCATCAATTATTCATCTATCATTTGTAACCAACTATGTTGTATTTTATGTGCAGGATGTGTAAGGCTCTAATGCCAGGGGATGAAGAAAACATGAGTGACGAGGCAATATGGGAAACTCTTCCTGTAAGGATTTGTATCAATTTTTTGTAGAAAAAATAGACATAAGCTGCAGTGTTTTCTTCTTCTGAATGACCAAAATATCAGTATATTTTTCATGTGCTTTGTTGGGTTCTCTGATATAACTAACTAATAAAAAAAATATACTAATCAAAGGAATCTTAAGTTGTGTTTGCTGTTTTTATTTTTTTTGTTTAAAACGGTTAAAAACTTTTTATACAGTAGAAGTGGGGGAAGAAGAGGGAACAGTGCAGGGAAGAACACGAGAAACAGATAACTGAAAGTAGAGAACTAATAAACTTGAAAATATATTTTTTTTTATTTAAAAAACTGAAAAGCTTTTTTTTCTTTAAATAATTTTCAACTCTTGCTAAACAATTTTTTTATAAAAAAACAGAAAAAATAGTTTTAAAAAAATAGGAAGCAAAGAGTTTCCTACTTAATGCTGCTTAAGCTTTCAACAGTTTTGTCGTTGACTATGTGATAATTTATATGGGGGAAAGTGACAGTATTTCTGATTTATCTAAGTATGCATTTCACAGTAAAAATGCATCAGGAAAGGATTCAGGAAACAATGTGTGAAAGTTGTGGGTTTTCAAATTATTGTCTGAAGAGTGAAATTGAGGTGAATTTAGCATCAATTCCATCACGATTATCCCCGTATTCATGCTCTTCCCTATTAATATTTGATTTTATTGTGCTGTGGAGAAACTGCTATTGCCTTTTTGAAAAACTTCTTATTTGTAGTTGAGTGTTATAAATTGTTGCAGTTATCCTACTTTTTAGCACTCTAAACTTGTTCAACAGAAAGGGTTTTGTTATGCTTTAGTTTACTTGTGAGGATATCTTTGTCATGCCACAAAAATTCAGTGGAGTAATCTAATTGCGACATGCACCAAATAGTTAAGGGATACTAAAATTAGGAAATATTTTCATTGCAATTTATGCTTGAGTCAAGTAGAAATCTTGTAATGTTTGTTATGTCACTTCCAAGTATGATCTTTAATTGTTTCTTTTTATCATTAAAGTATTTTATAACTTGAAATTACTAAAGCCTTGTTACACTTTTGTTATTGTTTTGGTAGCACTTTTGGGTTGCAATTTCTATGGTGTTCTTTATTGCTGCTACAGTCTTCACACTCCTAAAACTGAGCGGTAACTATTTTCCCTCTAAAGGTTGATATTTGCTGGCCCCCTTTCACTTATTCTTTATAAATTCTGTCACAATTATTTTTTTTCATCTCATGATAACAATGTTTTGTCTTATTCTGCTGTATTACACAGTATGTTTTGTTATATTCTTCTTCAATACTTTCCCTGGCGATATAGACTCTAGTTATACAAATAAATATTTTGCCTTCATTTTTCTTGTCTAATAGGTGATGTAGGTGCTCTGGGCTGGTGGGACCTGTTTATTAATTTCGCGTAAGTTTCTTTGTCTTGAGTGCTAACAAATGTATTTTAAGTTTGTGTTTGTTAGAAAGCTGCTGTGAATGTTTTGTATAAGGTTTTATGATCTGTTGTTTTGCAGAATTGCCGAATGCTTTTCTTTCCTTGTATGTACAAAGTGGTCCAATCCTGTAATTCATAGAAACTCAAGAGAAGCCAGTAGTTCATCGTCGACTACTATTAGATATCTTGACTGGAACAGTGGTTTAGTGGTTTCTACTGATGAAAATCAACACCAGGGGAGAATCTGTAGTCTGCAAGACATAGGGGGGCATTTCATGAAAGTACCAATTATTGTATTCCAGGTTCTTCTCTGTATGCATCTAGAGGTATATGATACTGAATTGTGTGCTAGGTCAGCCTTAGGAATATGATTTTCGGAGCTCTGAGCTGTTTTCCATTTCAGGGAACACCTGCTTCTGCTGTAAATATACCACTTCCAGTTCTTTTCTCTCCCCTTTTCCTACTTCAAGGAGCTGGAGTACTGTTATCTGCATCTAAATTAGTGGAGAAACTTGTGCTTCTTCTACGAAGTGGAGCTGGTGGAGGAATTTATTTTAGATTTTCTTCAAGAGTTCATGATTGCTTGGGGTTCTTGCATCATGGTTCCAGGTAATTGATTTTCTTTGTTGCTATTATTGTTAGGGAAACTTTAGATTAAAACTTTGTTGTTTGGTCTGATTTCATTTTTGTCATCTGTTCCACTGAGCTTAGTCTGTTATCACTTAATTCTGAGCTCTTTTCCAATTTATAACTAATTTTAACAATCAACTTATGACATGTGATTCCTTACTCCCCTGCTTTTTCTCAAATTAAACAAATCCTTGATTACCACGTTCTATTCATGAGCTATTTTCAGTTAAATTTGGATCAAAGAAGCTTATTTATATGTTAAGAATACGAAATTCAAAGATAGAGTGATTCTTTAAGCACCTTGAGTCCAGGGTTGTGCAAAGTGGTAACAGAAAATTAGTTAAGTACAGCTGTCACAAGATAAGAACAGCTGTGAACCATCTGTTATAACAAAACAATAAAACGATAAAGCTATACTACTGCTGGACATAATAGAAACAGTAAAAAATATAGATAGAGTAAAACTACTCTAATAGTTAGATACAATATTGCATGCACTGAACCAATAGAAGCAACAAATTGTTCTACACTTCTTAATTTGGGACATTTCATGTGGAATTTGCAAACCAACTAGATCTTCTTATTGGTTTGGTTCACAGATTGAATGTATGCCTTTCATCTGTTATTATTTTTGCCACTATTAGATGCAAATCCAATATTATATTGGGGTCAAATATTTCACAAAGATGCTCTGGTTGGTTGAGTGCACAAACTGAGCATAATATCTCAAACCTCAACTAAGTAATCTGAATACTTACCATTATTTTTACCACTATTTTGGTCGGAGATAAGAAATCTAATTTGGTGTCAAAGTTTTTTAAAAGGGAAACTGTGAGCTTGTTAAATTACCATTTTCGTGTACTGCAGTGGCACTGCATCTAAATTCTGACAATTGATGCAAACAGATTATTAGGTTGGTGGTCAATTGACGAAGGGAGTCGAGAAGAACAAGCACGAATATACCATGAAGGAGCATCTGGGTAAGCATCATTCATTTTATACAACCCTGGTCTATACCATCAAAGAATGTTATATGCAGTCTCATACATATTCCCTGCAATGTCTCTTGGCAATACATGTGGCTTGCTTGTGAATGTTTAATTTTCAGAAAGGTGCCATTTTGTTCTTTCAAAGATACGCTCATACCCATTTTCTCTATTTCCATTGGAGTATTCTTTCATTGGTCAGAGTTTGTTCTTGTTTTATTTCATTTTTTTAAGTTCTGCCATTCATTTTCATAGTGTATGGAATTCTAATGGAAAGACCAAATTTTAAGAAATTAATCAATTAAGTGCTCAAGTAATTCAATTAACATAAGGGAATCAAGTTGAGCTGATATTTTATTTTTAAGTACCAAAATAGTAGGTTTCTGTTTTTTCTTATTCTTTTTCTGTTTGACATTAGAGCTTGTTTACAATACAAGTACTATATGAAGACATCCTTTTTACCTCTTCTCGTGATTTAAGATACGTGAAGCTATTTTCAATTTTATTGCCATATGTTCATATTGTAGTTGTTTCTGATGATCTTTGTACATTTGTCTTCATACTGAAACAGGTATAATACTTTTTGTGGTTATCCTCCTGAGATTGTTAAGAAAATGCCAAGAAAGGAACTTGCTGAGGAGGTGATGACAATTCTATAGATATAAATTTATAGTGGAGTATATTCAGGTCTACGTTTATAGACGAATATGACCTTTTGTGTAGAATGATTGAAATAATCTGCTTAGGTCTTACTTCCTTATGTCCATTGTTCAGTATTAGGCACAGAAATTCTCAATAAGTCAGTAACTCTGATTTCCTTTATTTCGATGCTTATAGTTCTCGAATGACAGGTTTGGAGACTCCAGGCAGCTCTTGGTGAACAGACTGAAATTACAAAATTCAGCCAACAGGAGTATGAAAGACTTCAAAATGTAAAACTACTAACCTTAAATGAGTAATATAGTTAGTCATGCGCTTATGCTGTGTATTTTCCAAAGTTCCTTATATTATGTGTGTAGAGGCCATCCACAAGGGCAATGATAAATGGGGGTATCGTTTGGTTAGAATATTGTTTATGCGTGGACCCTGTTCTGACTTCTGATGTTGTAAATCAATGTCTGTTAGTCCATTGAATACAGTGGAACTATGAATAGCCTGTGATCATAATAATCCAATATATTGTCATTGCTATGTCATAAAAGTGGAGCAGCTATTATGTGGTTGTGTTAGTCTCACCAATATGGTAGCTAATATGGGTTACAGTCCTTTCAACTGGTTTAAAAGAAGTTTCTGATAGCTGTCATTACTGGCATAGTTAGATTGATTGAAGTTTCATTTGACCAATTTTATGTTCATATCTTGTGTACAACAGGAGAAAGTGTTATGCAGAATTTGTTTTGAGGGAGAGATTAACGTTGTATTGCTCCCATGTAGGCATCGCGTCCTATGCAGGTGAGATCAAATATGTGATGGTCAATGAGACCACTTAATGCATCATTACATTATAGTTCTTTTATCTATTATTTTTTTGGTCAAAATAGTTTTGGCCTTATGATTGATTTCCATGTATTGCAGCACTTGCTCAGAGAAATGTAAGAAGTGCCCGATTTGCCGTGACTCTATTGCTGAGCGTCTCCCTGTATATGATGTTTAGTTGTTAACATGGTCAAGTTTTTTGTGTTAAGAGACCATAGAGAAAGGGCTAGAGAACATGTTTTAACAGAGTGAATACTTGGTACAGTTTTGGCGGTGATAATATTCGACGCCAATCAAAAGGGTAGGAACAAGAATAGAGCATCCCACTTTTGAATTTGATTTGTTTTGCATTCACTCCCTTCTGTAATTTGTATATATATATACTGTAGCTTTTTACAGGCTTTACAAATGAGTGTTGAATTATAGTCTCTTCGGGTCCTTGGTCAGTCTGCTTGTAAAAGCTGAGCTATTCTCTCCTTTTAAATCATTTTCTAAGGTGAAATGCGTGCCTGAAAATGTTTGAAAATAACTATTATGAAACAATATATTCATATCTCCAAATGATTGTAACTTTAATTCCAGAAGCCAAAGAAAGAATTTATAACTAAATCGACACTGAAACATGATGCTGAATTGTAGTGATGTAGAAAGTTTTATATTTCATCACGAATATTCTTTTCGTAGTTGCTTCAATCAGAAAAAAAAAAAAAACTTACTGTTCTGTTTTTTGAGAACAAATTAAAAGTGGACAAATTCTTCCTCCACCCCCATACCCTCTTTCTGCACCCCTATATAATTTTTTTATTAGTTACCCTTCACGAAATTACATAAATACTCCTATTTTAATAAAACTCATCTCCTTTCCAACTGGATGACCAAACCATCCGGTTTACATTTTTTGAAAATAAGAACCGGATGTACCCCTCATCCGGTTCACAATTTCAAAAAACTATAAATCGGATGGTCTGGTCATCCGGTTGTCAAAATAGACAACCGGATGACCAGGCCATCCGGTTTACAGTTTTTTGAAATTGTGAACCGGATGGGGGTGCATCCGGTTCTCATTTTAAAAAAAAAATACAAATCGGACGACCTCATCCGGTTCTCAACCCAGCAGACCGAAAATCCTTCCGTTCCTTATTCAAAATCTTTCAATTAATCCTTCATAGAAGCATTAGGTAACCAATTTGTGATGTTTATTAGCAATTAGTAGGTGATATTGATGATTAGAATAGTTGATTTGGAATTTGGGGGGCTGTCGACGGCGAATTTGAGGATTTTCCGATCTGCTGGGTTGAGAACCGGATGAGGTCGTCCGGTTTGTATTTTTTTTAAAAAATGAGAACCGGATGTACCTCCATCCGGTTCACAATTTCAAAAAATAATGAGGGTATTTATGTAATTTCATGAAGGGCAGTCATGGTAAAAAAGTTATATGGGGGTGCAGGAAGAGAGTATGGGGGTGGAGGAAGAATTTGTCTTAAAAGTGTGGTTTGGATTTTTTTAAACAGACTTAAAAAGTCTGCCACTCTACTAAAAAAATTTCACAAGGAAACATCTTTAATTATGGGCAATTTTCTGGATGTAATAAGTAGTAAGTGAAATACATTGGAGAGTCTGGATTTGTCTTGTATAAAAGCATTTTGAGAATCTTATATTGACTATTATCATAACAGTAATTGATGAATAAATATATTAACAACGAGAGAAACTACAAATTAAAAGCTATTAAAATATTTGAAAAAGAATATAAGTATAATGTTAAATATAAATTTAGAAGAAAATTAACGTTTCTTATTAAATTAAGTTCTTTAACCTCATTGTAGGTTTTATAAAAAGTCTAAAAGGAGTATTGTTCTGTGCAGCAATAATCTTTTTTATGACCAGCAACTATGTTTCTTTATCTAATTGTTTTTTGCTAATAATGATTTAAAATCATTATAAAGTTTAGTTTGGAGAAATTTCTCCATAAACGCTTTTAAATGAAAAGAAAACAAAATAAATTATTTCATAAATTGAATTTAGTTTAGAGATAAACTAATTTGAAATACTTATTCTTTTAGTTTATTCAAAATTTGATTTTTAATTCTATATAAGTCTATTTTATTTTAATTTTTCACTTTTGGAAGTACTCAAGGATATTTGTTTTAAATTTGTCAATGTTTAAAAATTTAACCCAGAGGATGCCATGCAGTGACACAATTTATCCTCTGAGGGTCTTTTTGATATGTTTAGTCGAACAATTTAAACTTCTAACGAACCATTCCCTACATTATTAACCAATTCCAATTATTATTATTATTTTTTTTAGAAAAAATAACTGTAGTATGCATGTAAAAATCCACTAGCAGCGCGGATGATTTAGCTTCTATCTCTCTAAACACGTCCACTAAGGTATGGAAAAAGATGAAAATATTTTTAAGTTATTTTTTATTCTTTCTCGTCTCCTTTGTATTTTGAAGTATAACTTCTTTTAGTTTTTTTTTTTTTTTTTTTTTTTTTTTTTTTTTTTTTCTTTTTGTTTTTTTTTTTTTTTATCTTTCATGTTTTTTATATTTAAAAGAGATTATTATGTTATATTATAGTGAGTTCTTTTATCTTTAATAATAATTTTTGAATTGTGTACTTCGAAAATAATTTTTAAATTCTACAATTTAAAAGTTTTTTTTGATAAAAGGATATTTTTAAATTAGATAATACGAAAATTCTCTTCGATTATCCAATTTAAAATCTTTTTATGAAAAAATATTTTTTAAATTATGTAATCTAAAAAAAAATCTAAATTATATAATTTAACAGTTAAACATATCTTTTAGATTACATAATTCATTTTTTTAATAAAATAATAATAATTTGAAAAACACTTTTAACTTTTAAATTAAAAAGAAATGTTTGGATTGCGAAATGGAAATTTTATATCAATCCAAGTGAAAAAAAAAAAAAAAGTTTCCTAGTTTAATTATTCTCTCTAAGTCTTTGTAAGTGTTATACCATTACCATCTTGAATCAACTGTTAACATGTGGTGTCTAATACTCACTCACCCACCAATTGATTCTCCTATTTAACCATCTAAATATGCATTCAAATACCTAAGTAGGTTAAGATGAATGTGATATTTAATTTTACACATGAATATTCTCACTATTAGGTTTTCTTAAATATTAAACGAGACTTCTTAACTGGAACAAATTTAAATTAGTAAATTGGTTTTTTAAGTAAGTTCTTAAATTATTTTTAAATAAATTTTTAAACAAAAATGTAAGTGATTAATTTGTAGCAGTTTTGAAATCATTAAAAATATAATGCGATAATTTTAAGGATCTCAAAAAGTGCATATCTAAGAACTCAATTAAAAAAATATTAGACAAGAGAAGTATTAGAAAAGTGGAATAATCATAAGACTAATAGAATTATTTAACTTAGTTATAGTTCATAAGTTCAGAGATATAATTATAACTTACAATTACAAAGACGTACTAAAAACTTTTCAAATGATTCTGTTGCATTAATTTACCGCATAACTTCTTTGAATATATAGTTTTTTTTTAAATTTATTTAAACTATATTTTGCCTTTCAAACTTGCAACTCCAAATTGTGGTTCGGCAGAAACAGAGAAACCTCTCACTCACAGGCCAACATAATTTAATATTAAAATCAGATATTCGGATGAAGGGGTATTTTCAATTTCAAATATGTACACAACTTGCACTACTATTTCCACATATTTAACAAAAAAATGAAAAATTTGTTGCAGATATCTCTTTCCTCTTAAGGAACTTATTTTTTTTCTATCATAGTTCATTGATTTGGATACCCATTGCCGTGAGCACAGAAAGTTGTTGAATTTGGAGCCATAGTTACTGGGACCAAGTACGAGGCCTAAAGCTCCCAACTTTGTTTGATTTTCTGGAATCAATTTAGTTTTCTTTTGTTGCTGATCAGGATGGTTTCCTGCTAGGAACTGCGTCTTGGTTCTTTACTATATTCAGGTACCCAATGGATGGATCTTGTTGAAATTGAAGTTGTGGCATTCATACAATGAGTTTGGTTACTAGTTTTGCTTCCGAGGAAATGAACGGAACTATGTGTAATTTTAGATATTGCTTAAGCTTTTGTTCCGAAAACTTGTTTGGTTCTTAGTCAAAGTAACAACACAAGTAGTTGAGCATGTTTGAACTGGACTTGCTGATTTTGCAGTGTTCCAGAGGAGAGCTTTCAAGTGTTATAGTTTCTATTTGCTATCTTTCTTTTTTGGTTTCTTCTATACGATGAGGTACACTTCATACTTCTTTGTTGTTAGTGATCCCCCAAACAGAATCATATATATGAGCAAATTTAATGCGTGTCTTTGTATTTGTTGTCAGGCTTATGAGTTATCTGTAAAATTGAATTGAACTTCTTTAACCAATGAAGATGCTGCTGGTTTTCTAGCAGGAAGTAGTTGCCAGAGGTGGTGTTAATGGCATTTTGATCAATGAAAGTGTGCATTATTAGTGTTTTTATCGGATATGAGTAGGTCTCCTTCCTTTAAAGTCAAAGAAGAGCTTCTGCCCAGTCTTGATCTTGAGTCTTTACAGAGATGGATAGTTGGTTTTTGTGCTATAAGGTTTGATCTTGAACAAGGCCAGCTTGTAGAAGTATGTTATCCTCCTGGCTGTCTTACGAATGATGAGGAGCTGGAGATTGCATATAGTTCCTTTCCAGATTCCATTTCCCAGCAACAAAACCGCTCAAGCATTCATGATTGCATCTTCTTTTTCCGATTTCGCAGGCACCTCAAATCTCAATCCACCAATGCCACACATCCTCAAATCTCAAATATTGGTAAAGAATTATCAAGTACTAGCAGTGTTAATGTTTCTAATTACATGTATGGTTTTGTCTTTAATAGACAGAGACACGATGAGAGGCTAAAACGAGGAGGGGAGCAGAAGTCTGTGGTTATTTTGTCCCACAGTCCTTATTCTAGTGTGTTTAGACCTTTATTACAAATTATAGGTCCCTTGTATTTTGACATTGGTAAGATAGCACTGGAGCATATTGCTGCTTATGTTTCAGCATGGTCTGCTCCTGTTCCTGGGAAGCTAATGGAACTTCCTATTGGGAATGAAACGCTTAAAGTGAACTTGCCACCTGCACACAGCTTGCCTATGGAAAATGGATTATCTTTTGATGAGTCTGCTTCTCCAGTGGCACCTTTACTTCCTCATACTCAGTCTATTCCACAGGGCCTTTTTCATGATGCAGATATTTTTGGTGCTTTCCGTGGCATTTTAATGCAGCTTTGGTTGTTGTGGGAGTTGTTAGTCATTGGTGAACCAATTCTTATCATTGCACCAACCCCTTCCCAGTGTTGTGAGGCTGTTGCCAGTCTTGTGAATTTGATTGCACCATTACTTTGCAGTGTTGACTTCCGGCCTTATTTTACCATTCATGATCCTGAGTTTTCACACTTGAACTCGATTCGGGAAGGGGAAAGCTTTCCCCCAATGGTTTTGGGGGTGACAAATCTTTTCTTCCTTAAGGCTCTCCGTAATATCCCCCACATTGTTTCAGTTGGAAGTCTCCATCGTAGCTCAAATAGGGTTGCCCTTTCAGTTGGCAGAGTTTCTAGTAGACCTGATGGTGGGCTTCAACAACTTTCCCTACACAAGTTTTCTCCTTCAAGTTTATTGAATGCAATTAAGCTACGGAAAGATGGTCCTCTTTGTCTCTTGAAAGAACATAAGGAAGCCATTTGGACTACATATTCTGCCGCAACAAAGCCCGACACTTCTATTTTAAATAAGCTTGTAGATGCTGGCATGTCACCAAGAGTCGAGGAATCAATGTCAGTTGTTAACAATGAGATATTAAGGCGGCATTTCTTGGAGCTCACAACTAATTTTTTGGCCCCGTTTGGTCCATATTTTAGTATTACAGCTCCACTGGAAGGATCTTCTCCTTATGTTGATCCTCCTTCTTTGCCTCGATATAGTGCTGATGAATTTCTGTCAAGTTTATCAACCAGAGGTCCAGGGATGTTCATTTTGAAGAGAATGAAGTCTAACTGGCTCAACTTCTACAGGTAGTGAGTTTTATTTGCAATCTTTTGCTACCTACCTCTTAGTATTATATATACAGAGTGGCCTTCCACTAAAATCTTAGTTCCTCAGACTTCACTTATTAGATTTTTGGTCTCTATGGTTCGTACGAATGTTCTTATCAGGCGGTTCCTGAATGGACCGAACTTCATGCCTTGGTTTCAGAGGAGGCGTGCTGTAGCTGAACGGGAACAAGATAGATTGTGGAGGCATGCAAGAATGAAAACCGATATACGACAGCTTGTATCTAAAATGTCTGAGTTGGAAATTGTGGATTCCTTCAATGTTATAGAGAAACTTCTACGTAGAGAATTACAGGTGGTACTTTTATAAACTACTGTTCCTTTCTTTTGGTACTTTCCCCATATGAATAGATGTCTACATTTATTTTGATTGATACATTATTTTCATTTGCTAAGGAGTAAGTATCTAATCTAATATATCATGTCACAAGTTTTGGTAGTGTTTTATTAGAACTTGAACCCTTTTTCTACTAGCAACTTATTTGTAGTTTTGGATCCAACGAGGTAAATGATCATTTTGAATATACCAAGAACGATTCTCAACATAAAGCATAAAGTTATGAAAACTAAATATGTCTTATTTTATCTTGGAAATTGTGGGGAAACAGTCATCCATGAGAATGTTTCTTTGTGTGACTTATTTAGTTTGTCAAAAAGAAAATATTATGCATCAAATACTGTTAAGAGTTCAGGTATGAGTTTCGAGTCCTACATTATGTGAAGAGAGAAAGATTATTAGAGTTTAAGTATGAGTTTGGAGTCTAACATTATGTAAAATTAGGCAAGTTAAACAATATATAAGTAAGAAAAAGTGACAAACATTTTGTATTGTGGTTTTTGGACTGTGTGTAGTTGATTTGTGGTCCATGGACAAAGATCTCTTCTGTGTTTTCGAAAAACTCAAGAAAACTTACATTTTTTATTCCTTCATAGGGTAGGCCACTACTAAGCTCAAACCCCAAGCACATTATTATTTATTGCATACTGTGATGCAGGATATTATATGCGTAAAACATAGGATTGTTTTAGCTGTAAATCAAACATACAGAGTGCTTTTATATCTCAATCAAATGCAATTATCAGTTGCAGCAGCAACCTGGAAATGGAGGTATTGATTCTACTGCAACCTGTGAGAAACTAATGAGAGATCTTCAAGCAGTGTTCAACGCGCTTACAAAAGATATGCAACAACTCATGCTTTCAAATCCAGGAAGGGCATCCCTTCTGCAGTGTATTGTGAATTGACACCGCATCCCATCAAAAAGGCTGGGGCATGTCTTCTTATGGTTCTGAAAGACACCCTAGAAGTCGCTGTCTCTGTCTGGGGGAACTTCTGTAACCTTTGACACATCAAGGGGTGAGACTTTTTTGCAGACATCCCGATTTCTTTTGTGAGCATGTAATTAGTTTCAATAGAACATGTTTGCTGATTATCACTTTTCTTCAAATAAACAGCCGTGCGGTTACCGCAATTTGATTGATCAAATCCCCTTCAAGAAGCGGACATATGAACTTGACTCTTGACAAACAAATAGAAAATGATTTATTTGAAACTTTTCAGGTTGTATGTTTGCCTTTGTAGGTGATAATTGTGACTTCGTATGAACTACCATACTGTAAATTCACTTAGTTTTAACCTTCGGTTATGATCTCTATTCCATTTCAAAACTCTTAAATCTATGCAATGGATGGTCTCTAAACAAAAGATTCATGTACATGGATTGTATCTTGCGGTGGCAGTTTCAAATTGTTACTTGCAAGTCACTTTTTCAACATCCTTTTTTTAGCAGCAAAAATATTGATACAATGATATTAATAATACGGGGGCAAGTATAATGTGCAGAATTTATGTCTAGTTAAGCGTTTCCGAGAAAGGCTTTGAAACTTTCAAAAGCTTGTCAAGGTGGAATCTGTCTAGCTCTTCCCCTTTGAAAACTTAACCATTGGATTAGACATATTATAATTATCAAATATGAATGGTTCAGAATGTTCGTCTGGAACAATAAGTAGTAATATTATATAAAAATAAAAATAGAACAAGGAGTGTATAGCATAAAAATCTGAGTTGAGTCTGGACTTGGAAGTTGATGACCTGTGTAATCTGATAGCACTTTACCGTTTTTAATGATTACAAATATGTGACTTTGTTTTTATTTTAAAGATTATCCAAAAGTAATGTGAACCAACAAGAGATTTAGTCCAGTGTAGAGTGATTATGATGATTGTTATCATGGTAATTATCGCTATGATTATACATGTGTCAACCATGACATCTACTTGTCACTTCAATTCTGGATTTGCTACATCCTATTGTAATTATATGGCGTGACTAAGGATTAGGACTCTGATTCACATGCTAATGAAAAGAAAGCTGAAGCTCAGAGGTACATGAAATTTTTCGGATGTGGACACTTTGTCCATCAGTCAAGGTTGGTTGCACCGCATTTAGTTTATGCTTACCATTTTAGGGTCACTAGCGCCAACCAAAACCAGAACCCTCTACCAAACGCAACTCAGTGGAACCTACCATTTTCAGAGGGGGAATAGGACTTCCATTAGAAGTAAAAAAGTAAAAATAAAATTGTTTTCATTTGTGATATCAAGACTGATATTAGTGTGACAGGTTTTCATACTCAAGACAGATCAAGTATGAATCTTCTCTGGATAATATCCACAATATCAATATAATATATTTTATTCAAGTAATAAAAAAAAATCATATGGATATATTTACATCTATCTTATTTGAAGAAAAGAAGTACAAGTTTGAACATGGGACCTATCATATATATATATATATATATATATATATAAGA
>Ga0209489_100277_pt1 | contig 89189 bp, 49 predicted proteins | sample SiratrowhiteBW_FD_187527 | JGI IMG/M metagenome (GOLD analysis project Ga0209489, IMG submission 187527) | Root nodule microbial communities of legume samples collected from California, USA - Siratro white BW (SPAdes) (version 2) | ecosystem: Host-associated > Plants > Roots > Nodule | place...
TATATATATATATATATATATATATATATATATATATATATATATAAAAGATAAAATCTCCCACAACATAAGATACTAAGTTCTAAAATTTTAAACAAAGTCATTTAAGAATTGAATAAAAGTGTTACACGTATATCAAGCCTAAATAAAAGTCTCTAACAAGATGCACTAAGAATATTAAAAACTTAATTTCTTGAATTCTTGAAAGAAACGGCAAGTGTTCAGCACTAAACACCTAATTGCGATGTTAAAATTTCTAAAATTTTTAAGTTTATCAAGAATGTATTGCAAAGATGATTCTTACATATTGTACCACCAATCAGAATTTGTACATTTAATATGGTGTTGTTGGAAAGGTAAAGTAATGGAAAAAAATTATCCTGTATACAAAACTTTTATTACAACTGCAAAAATTGTTAGCATAATTCTAAAAATAGGTTGATACTAACATAAATTACTAACACTGCAAGCTACAATATTTTAATATAAAATATTTGTGAACAGAAATTTTCCATGCAAAAAGAGACTTGTGAATAAAACAAATACAGGAACTGACATATACATATACTAATGTAAGCTTTGCATATGAAAGAGATAATCAAAGTTTCAAATGCTTAAAATATTTGTATATCTATTAGATTACTGAGATAGATCTCTTTAATAAATTTTTCACATTTGTTAAGTTAGACTTTAAAATAAAGAGTGTTTAATTATATATTTCACTAAATTTCCTCTTATAAACCAAGAATTTTTTTTATACAATCAAAAGTGACTATGTATACTTAATCAATAAAATGATATTGTATACTCAAACTTAATCTCAAGAAAATATTAACTATATATACTGGTTGTAAGTTAAAAATTATAGTACTTATAATCAAAATTTTAATTAAAAATACTTATAATAAAAGTTTTATTGATAAAACTCTTTACACTTAAAAAAGAAGAACTAAATACAACTCAAGTATCGTAAATCATAACAAATAAAATGTTTATTATTGATTTTTGTAACTTGAGTTTACTAACTTTGATCATCTCCATAAGATGATTGTAATTTATTTTAAAAACAATCATACCATTCATTATCCCTCTTACTTTAAAACTCTCTTCAAACTCTTCTCTCTAAAGTTAATGTTTTATTTCTTGTATTATATTTTTTATAACTGTGATAAATAAAATATATTTCTTTTAAGAAAGGAACGCACGAGGAAATTTATGTATTTGGAATGATTTGAAGGGACGAAAAAGATGAAAAAGGTAAATTTGTTGCCCCTCACCAATAAACATAAAAAAGGGAAATGTCTATATAATCACAATTTTACCTTTCTAATTATAAAGAATAGATTATTTATTTTAACTAAATGTCACAAGAGTGTATAAGTAAATAAATATAATGTTACAATCTAAATTAAATAAATTTGTTTCTTTGATATGAAATTCACATATCCTATCATTGTTAATTTTGGTACTCAATAATTCTGCATTTCAATATAATTTGTGCATTTAGTTTATGATTTGTTTAGGAAGTTTTGAAAATTAATTGATATTATTATGGTAAAGACTTACATAAAAATAAAATATTTTATTTTAATTGTTAATAATAGTTTAAAATTAATTAATAAACAAAAACAAACAATTTTAAAATATAAAATACATTGATTCACTTAAGTGATGACATAATCCATTACTTTGCATCATCCATTGCATTGAAAAAGTGACATATTAGTGAAAGTTTTAGAACATTTCTGCGATATCTTAGGAGAAAACTTTCTTTTATAGTAAAAAATATGTATATTATAATAAAATGGTTCTATTATCAATTTTCAATTTAGATACAGATTATTATTATGTGGATGAAAATTTGTTGATAAAGTTAACATTATATATAAATTTTATCTATGGATTTGAATTTGTACTTGTTTCTACGTAATTTACCTATGTATCGAGATGGTTATTGTTATTGATATTATTATTATATTATTCTTAATAATAATATAACTATAATAATACTCATAATAAGAATTATAATAATCAAAATATTTTTTATAGACAATAAAAATTAAATAAATAGAAAATACTTAAGGAGTGTTTTAACTCACTTTTTACATAAGAAGATGTAACACTTAAAAAAAAAAAAAACCTGATCAAAACAGCCTCTAAAATAAAATCTGCTACAAAATGAGTGATACTTGTAAGGAAAATAAAAACATTAGATTACACAATCACTCACTTGCAAACATCTATAAGACTTTATATTCTCCAATCCAAGTTCTACGAATATATTGCTTGCAATAACCTCAAAAATTATGAGAAACAACTTGAATAGTATTAATACATTATCCATACCAAAATATAAATGAGCAAACAAAATTGAATATGCATCTTTGTCCATGCCGATTTGGATTAACCTGGCTCAAGGATAAAGTACAGTTCTAGTAACTACAAAAAAACACTCCATTAGTTTTCATTGGTGTGACTTACATGCCCTGTTTTGTTTGTTCAATTGAGTCTAAAAATTGTAAGTAATGACAGATTCCAACATATTATCATTATCAATTCCAACATAATATTAAGGAATTTATACCGGTCAGAAGATACACAAAACTTAAGGGGTTTCAACTTCCAACATAAAAATTAAATAAATTGGAAATGCTTAAGGGGTGTTTCAACCCTTTTACAAACGAAGATGTAACACCTAAAATACTCAGAAAAAACTCCTGACCCTTACAAACAATTTCTATAAACAAATCTGCTACAAAAGGAGTGATACGTAAGGAGAAGAAAAGCATTGAAATATACAATCACTCATTGCTAAACACCTAAAAAACATAAGACTCGATATTCTTCGATCCAAGTTCTACTAATATAATGCTTCCAATAACCTCAAAAATTATAAGAAGCAGCTTGAACAATATTCATATATTGTCCATACCAAAATATAAAATGAGCAAACAAAATTGTACACAGAACTGAATATGCATATCTACCCATGCTGATTTGGATTAAACTAACTCAAGGATAAAATATAGTTCTAGCAACTACAAAAAACACTTCATCAGTTCACATTAGTGTGACGTACATGTCCTGTTTTGCCTCTTCAATTGAGCCTAGAAATGATATAAGTTATGCAGATTCTGACAAATTATCATTATCAACTTCCAACATAAAATTAAGGAATTTATACAAGACAGATCATTTTATTGATCTCAACTATAATGTTAGATTGAAACATCAATAAAAAAAAATGAAAATTTAACTTTTGTATTAACTTCAAATATTTTGTTTCTAAAAATTACGTTATTTTTGGATTTTCATAAATTTCACACTAACTTCTATCCATCTTACTTTCTTCAATATATTTTGCTAAAAATTATATTATTCTTGCATTTTCATAAATTTCACACTAACTTCTATCCATTTTACTTTCTTCAATATATTTTGCTAAATGTCTATCTCTCTCAGCTCAAAACTCTTAAAATATTCTCTAAGGTTACCTGAATGTTCATTGTATACACCTACCCACCATTCACAAAGTTTTTTTAATATAGTGGTTTTAAGTTTTATATATACACTTACGGGATAATAATATTATTTTTAATAATATTATTAAAAATAAATACATAGTCAAATTTTGGTCCCTACCTACGCTATAGGTAAATGTAATTTCTTATACGGTGTATACTCTAATTTTCTTTATATTAAAACTTTTTTTTTAACATTTTTTTATAATAGTTGCTTTAACCTTAAAACAGATAGTAGTTTGTTAATGAACAAGAATGTAAAATGTTTATACTGGCTATACATTTTTATTAAAATTTAATAAAAGGATTTTGAAAACTTATTTTTAAATTTATAAAAAATAATAATAATTAATTTGATTGAATTTAAGTTGGCGCAAAAGTTTTGAAAACTTATTAGTTATAACTATAATTCCTTTTAAAATCATGAAAAGTAACCACCATATGATGTGAAACTAAACAGTTGTTAGTCACTTAATGGTGTCTTAAGAAAAACTTTAAATTATATATGTTTTTTCTTTATTTGCTGCTTACTATATGCTTTGAGAATAGGCAAAAAGGCAGCAAAAGCAAAATCTAACTCTAAGCACTAAGGCACTTCTGATCTTATGACTAGGTAAACTGTCACTTTGATCTAATTAATTAAGATGCTTAACTGTGTGTTTAAAGTTATTTATTTATGCAGAAAAGAATTTAAAAACTGTTGTGTGGAGAAAAGGAATAATTTAGGAGATTCTTGTTATGTTAGGTTGAAAGATTCTAAAAGGGACCCACCAGTGTTGTTAATGAATGGCATGGCATGCATGCTAAGTCTGATTTTTGCATTAAAGAAAGCCTTAAATTTTGGACAATGAAACTTCCACTACCTCACTCTACCATTCTTTTTCTCTTTTTCTTTCGTTTCTCTTTGGATTGTGGCCATAGTTGGAGATGCAGTGCTTCATGTCGTTGATGTCATCACAATGCCGTCTTTTCCCAACCTAAAGGAAATAAACTAATAGGGTCCCACTGGGTGGGAAGTGGAATTAGAACCCTTTATGGCTCATGCCCTAATTATCATTTTCCTCACTCTCCAAAATCACAAAAGATCCTTCCACCTTCAATATTTTTATTTCTCTTCTCTCCACCATGCTTCTATGTGAATTCAAGAGGTTAATCAATCCAATATTGAATAACTTCCTATGTAACAGTGTATTGTATTTATTTGAGTCTTAATGTCCTTAATTGTGTTTTAATTTTATTTGTAGGAATGAGATAGAAAATATATTTTTTACTCTAAACTCATGTTAGAAATATATAAGCATTCATTGGTAATGTTAAATAAGTTTTATAAGTATGATAAAATCCACAATTGAAATGAATAAGTAGTACTTTTAGATAATTCTTTCTTTAATATAATTGAGTTTCAAGCTTTTAGATTAAAAAAATGTGATTAAACAATAAAGTTATACTAAAATAGATAACAAAATTTTCTAATAAAGCTTAAATTTAGTAAATTTTTATAAAAAAAATATGAAATGTAAAAGGAGGGTGCGAAAAGAGAAGTTAAATGTTTGTTTCAAACAAAATATGTAGAATGTACACAAATATAATAATAGAAGAAATGTCACTATTTTTTTCTGAAAAAAAAAACTACTAAAGTGTTAAATTTGTTACATAATTATAATCATGAACTTAATTATAAGTCATTTTATATTATGTTTTTTATTCTTCATCCTTTTCACTTTAAAAATGGCATTATAATTTATTATGAATATCACATAATTGATTATAGAAATCTTAATTATGAAATATTTCTGTTATTTTTTAAAATATTTTAAAATATAATATAATAAATATTATAGTTATGTATTTTACTTCAATGGGTTATGATGACTTAAACCTTGATCAAATGATTCAAAATCTCTTATATTTTGTTTAAAACAATTGAAAGAGACATAACATAGAAAAGGGAATGCACAGAAATATAAGTTATGCACTATTTTATTTTAAATGAAATACCTGTAAAATGAGCAAATCAAAGAAAAGTATCAAAATAAAAATGTCATAAATTATGTTTTCTACATAATAGCTATTCATATTTTCACATAATTGATTATTTTGATATTTTTTTTTCTATTTTCAAATTAAGAATATTTTAATTATGAATTTCAAATAATAAATGTCAAAATAATTGATTATAAGATACAGTCTTTTCAAATACTTTTGAAACATAATAAATGAATAAAATAATAAAAATAATATATAAATTATAAAAAAAATGAATAAAATAATATTATATTAAAAATATATTTTTCTCTTTTTTAAAAATAACTTCGGTTCCTACTTACTTCTTCCTTTTTTTTCTTTTCTTTATTTTTACTCTGTTACTTACTTAGAATAGAGAAGATTGGTGGTTAATCAGCTAAACAAAATTGAAAGAAAAAAAAACACACACACACACACACGATAAAGGTCTAGTCTAAAATATAATATAATTATTTGATTAAACAAATTAAAATTTTTGAAGTGAAAAATCTAAAAGAAATGGGCTATTATTTGATGAGAATTCAATACAATACCCATTCAATTAACATGGTAATAATGCTATTCATCTTCTATTAAAAAAAAATGTCTTTTAAATAATAAAATCACCTTCAACTCTACTAGTTTTGTAGTACTTTTAGCTGCAACAAACAGACTCATATATATGATTAACAAATACACAGAAAGCACCAAACTCCTTGGCTGTACTCCAGCTTCTAAGATGCTTTAGCCATCAATAAATCAGCACTAAACTAAAGTGCTTTTTGTCTATAGTACTGTGTACACTGGAGGAAAGCAATGACACTTCATCTTAGTGGTAACCTTTTTTATTTTGTTTCTATTTGAGGTTCATGGGCTTGGTTCAAAGGGCAACATTGAATTGAAAAGTTGATATTTTGATTCTTTACCTGCTGCTGATGATGATGCTGATGGTGGTCATGTGGGTGATACCCTTTAGACTATTGAATTAAGTAAAGACCTTGGCTGAGGTTTTATGAGGATGTAGTCATGCATGCCATCACACACCACCCATCAATGCTGTTGTCTCTTGGCATGATGACAGTAATTCAAGTTTGTCCTTGCACCCTGTTTTGGCTTTGAATCTATCTGGGCTTTTTACCTTTTGTGAATTCTAGATTCAATAACAATTATTATTAAAATATCTCCAACAGTGCCCCCACAAAAACATTTTTTTATTTTTTCACACGTTGCACTGTTGCAAGGTTAACAAATCCAAGGAAAGAAAAAGATAATTTTTAATAATAGGTATATGGTTACACCACCTTGGAGTGGGCTTTGGTAAAAGTAAAAATAAAAAATAATACAAATACACATCAATTCTGTGAAAGATTAAAAGGGAAAAAGCAATTGATACCAATCTAGTCAAAGAAGGAAGGAGGAATATGAAGCAGAAATTGGGGTTGCAATTCCATCTCCTTTTATGCAAATTATTCTTCTAGCTTGACATAAATAACTCATCAAACTGTGAGAGAAGGGGTTATAATATTTCACAACCATGGAATTTGATTCTGTGATGTTCACAAGGTGTGAAGGGAAATGAGAAAAAGATCAAAAAAGAGACGTGTTGAATTTAAACACTATATATATTTTCTTTACAATAATTGGAGGTGGTTGTGTGTACTGATAAAGAACATGATAAAAGTTTATCTTTCATGGCCTTCTTCATTCATCATCATCATCATCATCTTTTCCAAAGTACTTTGGGAACTCCCTTTCTTCTCCAAGAGCTTAACCCCCAAAGGGGACAACAAGTCAAGAAGAACCCTAAAAAAAATCCTCTTTTGGACTACCATGATGGTCCCTATCATTGTCAATGGATAGTCACACACACATAATCAAAAATAGCCATAAAATCCCCTTGGGTTGATCTCTGGGGACCAAAAAACTAGAATCTTGGTGAGTAGTAATTACCAATGTATTATTAATTAATTTCTTATTAAGAAAAGATAAGTAGTAGTGTGAAAAAAGAAATTATGAATAAGATGGATGAAGCAAAAGTGACAAAACCATGGCCTCTGATTGCATCATGTGATTATATATAATCCATAACTGAACCACACCACACCAGAACTTGTAGAAGAAGAACAACCATTGAACCCACTCAACACAGATGCTTCTCCCAACACATGTCACTCGCACATCACAAGTGCCCTCCACCCCAACAACAACCATAAACGCAGATCTATTCCCACTTCAAAATAATCCAACTTTCCTTCCACAAACTTTTCTCTGTCCATCAAAATCTTAAAAACTCATTCTTTTTCATCAACCATGTTAAAAATATATACATGTAAACACTTATTTCACTTCTATTCATGCAATAAATCAAATGTCTAACAAACATTTAAGAAAGTAAGATTCTTTCTATCAGTCCCAAGAACAACCTGAATTTCTGCGAAGTCAAACTGAAAGAGTGTGTCTGGGAAATTCCAATTAGTCTCAGATTTTTCATGTTGCAATTGAGAAAAAAAAAAAAGGAAATGTAAACACTAATTTCACAAGAGAATTGAAATACAGAACAGAGAAGGAAGAGTGAATTGAGAGAGATTTCATTCGACATAGATGGGAGGACTAAAAATTATACAATTAGTTTTTTTTTTTTTTTTTTTTTTTTTTTGGAGGTGAGTAATTTTTATATATTTATATATAGAGTGGTGATTATGAAAAATATATTATTGGTGGTGGTGGGTGGCGGTGATGGTCATACCCAGAGGGCTCCCACTTGGACGAGCTTGGGAACGAGGTGGCCACTGACGTGGAGGGCGACGAGGGACTCCAGGCCGCCGACGGAGGCGCCGCCGATGAAGACGGCGGGAGTGCGGGTGGTGTCCGGGAGGGCGGTTATCTCGTGGTCGTCCAATTCGATGACGGTAGGGTTGACTCCGATGGTGGCGAGGAGCTTCTTCATGACGTGGCACATGCAGCAGGAGGAGCGCGTGAAGATGATCACCGGATGCTCCGATATCAGCCGCTGGATACGCGCCTCCGTGGATTCCTCCACATCGATGGAGAGCGACGAGGAGGAGGAGGTGGTGGAGGAGCTGGTGGCGACCGGCGTCGGAGTGCTGAGGTCGAGGTGGACTACGTCGTTCGAGCAGCGGCGCAGGCCTTGCATCGTGTGAAAGGAGAAGTGAGAGTGAATGAAAGGTTGAAGTGGTGGAGTTTTTATTTATAATAAAAATAATAAAAAAATTAATTAATTGGTTAAAAGAAAAAAGAAAAAAAGTTGCTTTGTGGTTGCTTACATCACTCTCTATACTTGTGTGATACTATTTTCTTTTTCCTTTTTTTTGTTTTCTCTTTCTTCCTTCCTCAACCCTACTTCTCTTCTCTTACCACTGCCACTCTCTGTGTTTATTGCTTTGCATGCATTCTCATTTGTTAGATAAATTTTTGTTTTCTCCACTTGGATCAATTTTTTTTCATCAAATTAAAGCCATCTTTAATATATTGATCAAAGCTGCTTCATTTTACAGAAATTAAAAAAATTAAATTTATATATTTTTAGTAAAATTATGACATTGTATGTAAAACTTGTTAAATATAGAATGAGTTTTGTAAAATTGTATAAATTTTAATAAATAATAAAATTATATTACATTTCTGTGTCAATTGGGAGATTTCATGAATTGATCCCAACAGGTAATCTGAGCATTTTGCCCTTTTCTCCTCTTTTGACTTTTTTTCATGTATTTTTTTGGTGCAATACCAATTTTCCATAAGAATAGCAAACTTGTTTTGTTTGCTTTCTAACCCCACTTGTTGCACTTTATTAAGTACTAATTCCGCACACAGTAATATGGAAAGGGGAGGATTAATTTGAGCATGGTTTTATATTTTAATTTTATAAATAAAAAATAGTTAGAAGAGAATATTATAATAAAAGTGATTTTCTAAGTTTTATAGTAGAAATTGATTACTAGTAAGAGTAGTAAATTTAAAAATATTGAGACAAGTTGACCTAGTTGTTGGTAAATTGAAAGTCTTGGTCTATCTTGATTAGGGATGATTTAACAAACAGAAACTCAAAAAATAAAAAAACTTTAAGCTTACTAATTCACAATGCAATTCAATTTGACAGATTTAATTAAAGACTCTAAATTCAATTTGATTTTATAAAATTACAATAGCATCAATATTATTGAAAAAAAAAAGTAAACATAATAATAAGTGTGTATTTTAAACAACACTAAATCTAAAAAAGAGAATGGGGACAACCATATTAATTATATAATTTTCTTTAATGTTAAAGAAAATTATTTTAGAGATTCTGAATAGTAAAAGCAATAACATATGTTCCTTGAGAGAGTAATATTTTTGGTCCATAATAATTTATGGAATTGAAGAGTTGGACAAAACAAACTTAAATAAGATAATGAATAGAATGATCTTTTTTTTGTAGTTTTTTTTTTTATTAAGTGAGTTAGTCTAGTGAATCTAGTGGACATTGTCACTCTTCCTCATTGACAAAGTCATCATATACTTTCCTCCAACTACTTAATTATATTGGTCATTATAAATTATTTAAAAAAATAAAAAACTTCATAACCTTTAAACTAAATAAATCACAAGTTTTCTCTATATATTAAAAAGAAATTGTTTAAATTAATTTTATTAACCTACTTACATACCAGTTACGTAATCTAAGTGCTTACCTTTTATTTTGTTTAAACTATAAAAAAACGATGAATTAAAATTGAATATTTTATGCACATAAAAAGTAAGAAAACATAATTTTAAAATAATGATTAGACTCTTAATTATGTTTGTCATTTTATTTATTATATTCATAGTTTTGTTTCTTTCCCGATTTATTTTTCATTTCCCTTCATCAAAAACACTTTTAATTCTCACACTATCTTAGTCTTATTTTCATTCATCCAACTAATTTTCATCCCACATGTTTTTATCTTCATTGTGAAACAAAGTAGTAGTAAAAAGCAAAATTATTAACTTTTCTTTTAATTTAATTAAATTTTCAAAAGCTAACAATGAAATACCAAACATTTTCACTTGTGAAATGTTGAGAAGAAACACAAACAGGATGAATGCTACATGGAGGACAAGTGACTACACAAGAAAAAAAAAAAAAACATTGGAATCATGATCTTTGGCTTATTTTATGTATGCACATTCATGTTCATATACTATAAAAGTATATATAAATATATATAAATTTTCTAATTTGACCACAAGTACATACATTTATGTACACACACATAAAGCATAAATTAATTTTTTGTGTGGAGAGAGAGAGGTATACGCGCTGGTGAGGCGCGTGGGGCGTGGAAGAAGGAAGGGGTTGGGGAATAGGGGAAATTTGGCGGTGAAATAGCGTGGAAGGGTCACATGGGTGAAAAGGAGGGTGACGTCATGTTGACTTGGACGTGGAACCGTAAGATTGAACTCTGACGTAACCAAAAGTCATGTGTAGTAAAAAAATAATACCTGTAAGAAAAGTGCTTTTATATTTAATCTTTTTAACTAAAAATCACTTTATTCAAAACTCTGAATTTTAGCTGTCTATGTAAGTAATTATAAATAGAGATCTTTTTATTTATTAGATTTAATTATGTGGACGATTTTAATTTTTCAGCTTATATTATGACGTGGACGAAGAGAAGAAGATAAGGCCCACATCGATGACATAATCATGGAGAGAGTTAGAACTTTGGTCGTCATGGTGACGTTGGAGGAGTGCCACGTGGCGTACCTTTTAGTTTCTCTGGGGCAGCATGCAGGGGAGTGAGCCAATTAGAGAATGGCACGTGGCATGGGATTTAGTTTGGGTGGTGGTGAGGATGAGGTTATGGGGTGTGGTCCCCAGTGAGCATGATGTGATGAATGTTAGGGAGAGAGTGATGGGAGAAGGTGGACCGTTGATGGTGCTAAATAAGTAAATGTGGTGTCTGCCATATGCTTTCTCATGACCATGTCTTGCGTCACTCCTTCCATGGGACCCTCTTGCTCTTTTCCCCACACTTTTTAAATATTTTCTTTAAAGAAAAACCTTTATTATCTTCACTTTTTTCTCTACAAATAAACTATTTTTGTAAATAATTTCTTTTCTTCTAATATTATGTAGTATTTATGTATGTTTCTAATGTTTTGAGAAGTAAGAAAATAAGAATTTTATAAAAGGATAGTCATGTAGGTTATCTTTAGGGATAATTTTGTTTCACTTTAATTGTTTTCTGTAATGATTATGGTGCTGGAGGATACAAACTTACAGGTTTATAATTTATGAATAAAACTTGTAAATAGTGTTCAAAAGTTACAAAAAAAAAAAAATTGATTTATTCAATTGCACCTGGTAATATAAGAAAAAACATAAAAAAGTACAGATTTTATGTTGGAACGTCTCATTTTAGGTGACGATAAAAATATTTTGATGGACTTTACATTTTTAATTTCCGTTTTTATTCATTATAGAAGTTAAATTTTGACTTGTTTATTGTGTAATTAAGTTTCAAAGAATTTTTTTGGTCGCTTTCTTTCTTTGGCAATTAAATTTCAAAGAATTTTGTTTCGTTACATTTTTTGGCGTGGGATTTTTGGAGAAAAAATTTCAATATTGTGAAAAATGGTTTGATATCTAGATTCTTTTTAAGAAGAAAAAAGAACATTGACCAATTTGGTAATGAGCTAAATTGCAATTAAAAAAAACTAAACTATCCGTAAATTGAACATAATTTACAAATTAAAAAATATATAAAAGAAATAAGGTTGCAAATAATTCAAATAGTCGTTTAATTTAAAGTATTGTAATTTGTATCAACCATTCGAATTTAGTTTAATTTATCAAAACAATTATGTAGTGTGGTACCACTACTCTTAAAGTTCAGTTCATGCATTTTACATAATTCATTAAACCTTAGTGTAGTGAAGGATCAATTAATTCTCAAAATAACGAAAAATTTAAGAAAATTCTAAAGATTTGTGAGATTTGTTTTGCTGGTATCAATTGTTTGATTCAAGAAATAGGAATCACAACGAAGATGTTTTGAAGAACAGGTAACTAACAATTTTAACTCCGGAGGATATGTGCATTATTTGAATGATCGATAATACTCCAACTTAGGTAATACGAAATAATGTTATTTTCTTGAACGTGGGTTGGTCAAATAGATCTGATTATGAGTGGTGGTGTTGTGTGGGCAGTGTGAAGAAGAAGAAGAAGAAGAAACTAATATATAGAATTAAGTTGATGGAAGATGATTGATAGTGGACGTGGCTTTACGTGTTGAGTCGAAGGGAATCACGTAATATACTCTCTCACGTGTGGTGTAGTGCTATTATATCAACATGCATTTCTTAATCCAGAGACAGTGTTGTTGAGTAATTGACTTTTGCATGCGTGGAAATTGATGTGGTGGGTTGGAAACTTTAGGGTTAAAATCTTGTGCTGCGAAATTCAATCATAATAATGGTAGTGGAGATATATACGGTCAATAAACAAAAGAGAATATGCTTCGAATTACCTTAGATGACAAGCAACATGGACGTGCTTTTCTTTTCTTTAACACTAACTTGTTAATTGTATATATGCTCTTCATTAATCAACTGCTTAGACTTGTCTCATTATATCTCAAAAATTATAGAACATCATCAAAACAGTTACATAAACAATCTCCACAAAATTCTAAGAAATCACTTATACATCTCTAATTTTTAGAAAGATCTAATAATCACACATATATAAGTAAAATAGAGAAGATAGTGGTTCAAATTGGAGAAACCATCCTCAATATACTGTTGCAAGAATTATATGGATATTTTTTTATTACATATAGATAAAGAGGATAAATGGGGTGCGAAGGAAGAAGATTCCCAAACTTACAAAGTAAAATCAACATACAAGAAATTACAAAACACAATAACAAGGAAAGAGGAGGAGTTGTATGAACCAAAGCCCTACCATGAATCCTGTACTTGGCTTGAAGAAAGATTAGAAATTAAGTAGCAACACAAGATAACTTAATCAAAAGAGATTACTAATTTATGTGGGAATCAAGTAAAACATGCTAGTCACTTTTTTTCATTTGCGAATTGACTTAGCCAAATATGAATGATGTGTAACAAATGGATTGAGATAAGTTCTTTGCACTATCGGAGTGCAAGGAAACATTTTTTTCATTTTCATATCAGTAGATTAAATAAGAGTATAGAGATGCATATAAGTAACAAACATTTGAAATATATGACTCAAATTAAATAATATAATTTTCAAAAATCAAAACTAAATAGGATGGAATTCTCTCAAGTACATATTAAACATGAGCTTAGACTACAAATAGCTATCTTAGTTTTAGAGATTCATATTCTGATAGGTGTCTAAATTCATATTTAACGTATGCGAAAAATAAATATGGTCATAAATCACGGGTAAGATGTTAGAGAGATAATATGTGATTAACATGTGATATTTAAAATGTGAATATGTTAATCATTCTTTAAGGTTTAAAATTTATTCTTTAGACACAAACTTTGAAAGTTAATATATTTAAAATCTAAAATGCTCAACATGTGATATTTAAAATCTAGAATGTTCAGGATTTGTGTGAAAACATGTGTAAAAATTTATTCTCCATTTAACTTTTTTTTTAAACTTATAAAATGAGAACTTAAAAAATGATAAATAAAGTAGAAATTGAAAGTGCTTAATTGGAAAAAATAAAAAATGAAAAGAGAAATAAAATTTTGAATAGAAAAAATTGATAAGTAGTATTGTAAATCTCTTAATATTTTGAAATTATGTTTTCACTTGTATATTTTCATCCACCTTCCTCTCCTTCTCTCAACCAAGCAACATTTTAATCCTTCTAAACAGATCACTATCTCTCTTAGCAACTCTTCATCAAATGAATTTTAATCTAAACCCAAATCTGCACACAATCTTCTTTTCACAATACCAACACAAAGTAATCATAAAAAATCCGAACATGATCTCTCCAATCTCATAGATATTGGAAGAATTCATGAAGTGTCCAAAAATATCATCTTTTATTACATTTATAACCCCTCTTTAGAAGGATAACTTGACCACACAAAGTTTGAATTCTAATTGAAATACTCACACTATAACTTCAGTTTCCACTTAATTAACACTGTATCAATGTATTTAACATCTGTTTAGATAAGTTAGAAACAAAATCTATTTCAAACTGAACTTAATTTCTCAAGTAAAATTGATAGATAGTAAGCAGTGGGGGAGGAACAGAGCAGTTAAAGAGCAAAAACAAATCTTTGATGTGATGATTGCATCTTCTAAATAATAAAAGTTGTGAGCAAGTGAGTTAGAAGTGGATGGAGTTGTTTATGGCAAAGGGTTAACGTTGATTGGATGAGAGGATTCTGAAATCAGTGGGAATAAGTGACGTTGCGTGAGAGAGGATTCAATAATGCAGCATGGATATTAATAGAATAAGAGTGGACCAAAAAGCTTCTTAGTTCTTGTGACTAAATTTTTCCATGGCCTTTGTGTGTGGAAGCGGCACTCACGGAGTCACACTCATCACCATGCACGCACTATTATTACGTATTATTTTATTCACATCTTTATTGTAGTTCACACATAGCAGCCACTTAGTTTTTCCCCTTCTGCTTTTTTAAACAAGTTTAGCCCCACGTGAACCTTAGTTTAAGATTCCAACTCTTTGTTAAAACTAGGGTTGAGAAATTCATGCTCATTTAGGTCTTCATTTGTAGGGTAACCTAATATCATGATCATTGATTCATTCATTCATGCATCTTAGTTAGAAGGAGAAGATGAGTGAAATGAAGCATAAGGGTGAAGTATGAGGAAAGTGAAGAGTTGCATTAGGAGGTGATGTGACATGTTGATGCGTGCTGCGTGAGTTATAATGCAAAGCTGTCGGCGCCGCTGAATGGTTGGACTATATAGTATGAGAGGATTCATTTGTTCGTGTCTGTGTTTTGTGTTTTGAGGTGGTTGACTAAGAGTGACACATGGGTGACGCAACGTGAAGTGACCGTGTCGTGTCATTGGTGGGGACACTGTGACTTCATCTCTCAAAATCTGTGTCACTCCTCTTATGGAGGCTAATGCTCTTACACTCTTCTTCTACACCTTCCATTTCTTTTCTCAGAAGGAAAACATGGAGGTTCTGTTTTTCACTTGTTTACTAGGCACGTGACACGGGTGTTGGAATGAATTTGTATGTATTTATTTTTATACGAATACCAGTAAATAGAGATCTCACGTCGATTAAAGTCAATTATAACATAAACTGTTATTAAATCATTTTTAAATGATATAATCTGTGAGTTATAATACAAACAGTTATTCAATCACCCTTAAATGATATAGTTTTTGTGAAGGTTTTATATTACTAATGATAAGTGTTGTAGAACTCCACCGTGAAAGTGTGATTGCATGGGAAATTTGGTTAAACATGGAAGCTAAAAACTTTAGTCGTAAAGGACTATGGAAGTCTAAATAATTGATTATAGTGACAAAGAAAGTGTGTGGCTTCAATCATTCTTCCACATTATCTGTCTGCATTTCATGTAAAGCTTTCCAATGTATAGAAGGACACATCCATGACTTGTATTTCGGAAATGGAATTCAACTTTTCTTTTGTTGGTGTATTTTTTATTCAATCTCTACCTTCTAAAATAATTACACAAAAAAGTTATATACTTTTTTTATAAATTGGTATGTGAAAAAGTAATTGTACAAGGTACGTATTTAATTATTTAAATAAAATTTAATTTTAAAAATATTTTTATTAGTAATTAGTTTATTGTTTTTTAAATTGAGTTTAGGGCATTGTTAGTACCTGGTTTAAAATGTTCTTAGAGTTAGTTATATTTTTTAATATTACAATTTAGACTTGGAATTTTTTTATATTATTAAAAGATTAAAATATATTTAAATATATGATTGGAATTTACGATTTTCATGAATACATCTGCATATTTTTGAATAACTTATAGAAATAAATTCTGTATTATTATTTCCAACTTTTGGAAATATTTTTATTATAAATTAATTATTTAAATAATATAAATTTAATTTTTAAATAAAAATTTAATATTTTTCAATTTTATAAAATAATTACTTCATATTAAATCAAATCTTAATTTAATCCATAATCATATATCAATTTTTACCAATGATATTTTAGTCATTCATAATTAATTATTTTTTAATTTTAATTGATCGTTATTATATTAAAACTAAACTAAGAGTATTTTTCTAATTAATATCTTTCTCAATTAATTTAATTTATTTTTCCATCACATTAATTAAATTTATTATAATTTTTCTATATTTTTTATATATATTTTTAATTCAAATAATCTTTTTTAACCTCTTTCTCCTACTTTTTCTTTAAACGAAACATTGATGAAATTAGGAATGGTAGATATAGTATTATTTTTCTCAACCATTTATGATATTATAGAATATTTAGATTGATAGAACAGAATATAAATAATATTTAACTTTTTAAATGGATACGAAGACAGAAACATAGTGGGTGAGATGTTGTGTCTTGTTCGGGCTCTTTTTGCATCCTCCCCTCGTGTAATTGTGGGCTTACAGTCTGGTCAATAAATATTTAACGAAAAAAATCAACAAAATTATTAATCATTTTTTTCTTAAGTATCTCATAAAGTAATAAATATTTGCTACAAATATAACCATTAAAAAAAGAAAAGATTAATAGTTTACCATTTTTTGTAAGTAAATAAATAAATAAATAATTAAAATATTAAAATAAAATATAGAATAAAATCTAAATTTGTGGTTTTAAATATTGTAAATATATAATATTAATGAAGAAAAAAATAAAAAGTAAATAGCTATATTCAATACGCAAGCAATCTTACATAAAAAATAGTAAACATTAAAAAAATTTTAAGGATATTAGTAAGTAGGACGACTCCACATGTGTAGAACGAATCCATATAAGTGGAGTAAGTCTAACAAATATTTCTTTATTATAATTTTATTTTATTTTTAAATATTTAATAAATATTTAAATGGGATCAATGTGTAAATATTCAATTTGTCTTTGTATCTATTCTAAATTATTAAATCACTATTACTTATTTAATAATTTTTCTTTTAAATTATATAGTCATAATTTTTTGTTACTTGACATAAAAATAATATTTTTTCATATTAAAATTTATAATTTTATATTGTTTTATTATATTTTTTATTTATCTTTTAAAATATTTGGACGTATTCGAACATAGATATGGGTATGTGGATTGCTTGATAGAGATACTACTAAAACATAAATTTCATTTTCATCAGACTATAATCATTATAGTTTTTTTTAATTGAAAATGGAGATGAATATAATCAAATAAATGAAACCATTGGATAAATCGTGTCAACTTCTTATGTCATTCTACATTATTAACTGATAAATGATCTTTATTATTTTGTTCTTTTATGCTAGGATAATAGAAAGTGAAGAAGTGAAAAGAAAAAAAAAAGTCAAAATGAAAATATTTTGTTTAGTAAAAATTTAAAAAACTTTTATTATAATATTATTTCATTCAACTTTCCTATAGTTATATTATTATTATTATTATGTCATCATTTATTAAATTTGAAAATAAAAAGAAAAACAATAACCAATTATGTAATATGAATAGTAATCAATTATGTGGGATCTATGGATAATTTTTAACCTAACAATAAGTAGTAAAATCACACTACAATCAATTATGATGAATTATGCAAATAATTGTAACACTTTTTTATGCATTTCTATTTTATTTAGTGAGAATCTACTGTGCTTCTCTCTTCCTCATTTTTTTGCACTTTCCCTTCACTCTCACCATAAACAAACCACTCATATAAAGAAAACCTTTCTCTTATAATCACTCTTTTCACGAATAAAAACAAGCAAAGACATATAAGTTAGAAAAGAAATACACATATTTTGGTCTAATTTTTCTACACTAAACAACGTTACTAATTTTTATCTTGTTTTTCATCAATCAAACATATCACTAATTAAATTCAGTTTATCTTCCAAAACAAGACACACTCAAATTAACTACACAAACACTGATAACAATAGTAAATATGAGGATAGTTATTGTATAATAAGAAAAGTTCTATCTATTAATTATTTTTAATTAATTAGAAATGGCAATTCTATTATTATTATTATTATTATTATTATTTTACTTTTATAAGCGTTTATGAAGAGACAAATAATTCATATATAGACAGAGAGATTAGCCCACAAAATTTTGTCATCATTGCTAATTAGAATTTATGATTAAGGGTTATGTACTTAGAAGGGTAATTAATTAGACTTTATACAAAAAGGAAGGCACAAAAAGTTACTTTGGTTGGTTCCTCTAATGGTGCATGTGGTCAATATATGAAGGTGAAGTAATTGGAAAACACTTGTCGATTACCTGTTTGTAAAAACCTCATTGCTTCTTCTTTTGCTTATCTCAAAAAACTTCCCTTTTCTGTGAGATTCTCCTTTTATAATTTATTCCAAGTATATGCAGTGTAACAAAACAAATATGGTAAATAAATTTACCTATTTTATTACACAACACACATTTTTCATACAAAACAATAATTGTACTTTGGTCATCTCATGATAATTGATACACACTTGTTTATGTACACAATCTAGCTGTGGTTAACCAACAATGAACATGTGGAATGTTTCCCTTTAACATAAGAGAAACTAGTTTATGGAACATCTCCATAATCATAGTAACATTGAATTCAAGATTTTTCCAAATTATTATTTAATTTTGTGGGATGATTAGACCCATAAATTTGAAAAAATTTCTCCTTGTTTTGAGTGGACAGAAAAAGTAAAGGTGAGAAGCACCAAAGGAATTGGTTGGCATGAAAAGGGGCATGCCATGCCTTAATTAGTTGAGCTTACTATCACAGTCACACAATGGGTGGAAGTGGAGGATTTTCGTTGAGCATTGTTCACCACTCATCTCTTTTTGTTCTTCAAAAGGCTAACACTAGCATCAGATTCTTAATTTGACCAAGCTTTAACTTATTCCATAAGCTTACTCTTCTACATGTGTTTTTTTTTTTTTTTTCAAATTAATATAATATACTCTTGTGAACTCAAGTTCACATGGATAAAATTATCAAATTTAAAAATATTGTTCACTTTCAAGATGTTCTATAAATTCATTACAATTTTCTCCTGAAAAAACTTCTCAATAGATCAAGGCAAAACAGTAAATTTTATTTGCTATTAATAATCTTCACATGTAAACCCTATGAGAACATTTCTAAAAGAGTGGTAATTAATTCAAGTTATTATTGAAAAAAATGGTAATTTATGTTATTATTAATATTAACTTGTAAATGATGTGTAACTTTTTGGGATATCAGAAAAATGTTTAATTTATTTTTCTACCATGTTAACTACTTACTAGGTATCTCCACATGGCTTGTCTTATTATATGAGATGAAGAAGGAATAATGAAAAAAAGGGCATGTTTCTTGTTGTGAAAGGTTCATACAAGCATGCAAAATACTAAAAAGATTATATATATGATGGGAGAAACCTTGGGAGATTTTCTTTGAACTTTTGAATGTTCCCTTGAGAAAATATTATATTGTCTCAGATAATTATATATGTGTTTATGATCTTGATTAATCTCTATAGGAATATAGTTATAAGAAGTTTAATTTAAAAATAATTAATAAAATTCAGTTACAAGTAAAATTAATTGAGATTATAAATACGTATTTCTAAAATATAATATTTTTCTAATTACACCTCCGCCTCAGTTTTTAAGAAAAATCTAGATAACCATTTTATTTTTTTAAGTTCTATTACCTTTTTAGTTTTCGTATTTATTTATTTATTTTATTCAACTCGATAACATTGTGGCATTTTTTAAAAAAATGACATTTTTAAAATTTAAATTTTTATTAATTGAGAAATACAGTAAAATAAAATTAAAAGTACCAAAAAAGATAATCAAGTCTCTGAACAAATATTACATTGTCACCTTTTTATGTTTTTAATGCATTCTCTTAAAACTTATTACACTATGTAACACAAAAAGTGATATTATTGTTATGATAATGAAACAACAACGAAGTGTGAACACATTTTACTTACTTCATAGGCTAGCTCATTTTAAAAAGCATTATCTTTGTGCTGAATATAAAATTTGAGTTACGCACATGAAAAATAATGTCACCACAAAATATAAAATCATTTTCTCGATCTACTCCACCATAATTTATTGTTCATCAGCTTAGTTTTTTGTGTCAACTTGTCTATATTATTAGAAAATTCTGTAATGAAATAATAAAACAATGTTTTCGTGTGAACATGGATAGATGCGATGGTTGGATCATTTTGGATGCATAATTGGGTTTTAATTTGAAAGCATGGGTTCAGATTAAGCCCACTTAATTTAAAAAAAAAAAAACTATTAATGAGGTGTTGGACACTACTATTGACACCTCCAACCTGTGCTATCCAAACCACCTGCTAATTTAAAAGACATATCCACCCTCAGAGAATCAATTATAGATAGTCTGAAAAGAATACACCATATACATGTGAGGAATAATTTTACTTTATAAGTTTATTTTCTATAATTAAGTTAGATACATAAACGATTATAAATTACTTTCTCAATCCTAAAATGATTATAGTTTTGATCTATAAAAGATGACACGTGTTTTCAGTTTTTTAATAAAATATCAATTTTTTTAAAATAATTAAATAAATTGTATCAATTGCTTTTCCTCTCCTTTTAGGGTCTTTATATTATTATCATATGGTATTTGGGACATCTCCTTGTATTTTTTTTTTCTAATTTACAATTGATACAAAAATAATAATATATTACTGAGAAAGTATTATTTTTGTAATTTTTAATAAGCTATAAATTTTCATTGCTTTTAGTTTGTCCGAAAATTTCTTTGCCTCCAATAAAATCTCTTCTCACTTTCCATATTCTTTAAAGCAATCAGAATCTTAACCATACAAAAAAGATGCAGTATTATCTGAAATAGAAAGTGTAAAGCAAAATTTTGAAACGCAAACATCAATATTTTCCGCTTTCCAATTGTTGACAAGTGGCTTTGACAATTTCCACAAGTGGCAAAAAAACCACCCTAAATTTCTCCAAAAAGTATATAGAAAAGCATAAAATTTATCAAACACAAATAAGCAGTAAGAAATTATTTATAATAAAAATATTAAATCTTTTAATATTATATTTATCATAGTTTTTAATTTATTGATACTATAAAAACTTGCATTTCTAATATGTATAATAAATAATAATAATAAAAATGCATTCTTTCTGATCCCTCTCTAGAATTTTCTAGCACTGTCCTAACATGTTCTCTCTCTAGCATCTTCCTCCACAACAAAACTACCGACTAGTCTAAGCTCATAACTTCCCTAGATTCCATCACACCCTTTTGCAGCATGCATCTAATCCAAACGCAGTCACAAAGTTAAAGACATTCTTCACTTCAACACACACATAAAAAACAACCTTTGACCACACTAGATTATTGTTTAATACTTGTGTTATGCTTGTGTAACTCAACTTTTATGTTCTTGTGTTTGAAACATGGAAGGAATTAGAGTGAAGGAGGAAGAAACAGTAACAGTGACGTGTGGTGGTGGTTCATCGTCATCATCTTCGTCTTTCGGCTTTTCTCCACAACCTATGGAAGGGTTGAACGAGTTGGGTACCCCACCGTTTTTGACAAAGATCTATGACATAGTGGAAGATCCTTCCACAGACTCTATTGTGTCATGGAGCACTTCTTGCAATAGCTTTGTTGTGTGGGATTCTCACAAGTTTTCTACTACCATTCTTCCTCGTTTCTTCAAGCACAACAATTTCTCCAGTTTCATTCGACAGCTCAACACCTATGTAAGTAGTGTACTATGATGTTTGTGATTCCTTTAGGTTTCTGATTGTGTAGGGTTGTGTTTGAGTTGTATTAGGTCATTATTTTGTTCATGAACAGTTTTTCGTTCATTTTGTTTGTTTTAATATGTTCACCCACCTATGTAAATAATTTTTGTGGGGAATTTTGTTGAATTTTTCTTTAAAATTTTGATGCAGACAAGTTTTTTTCTTTTAGATTTAAGGGAAGTGTTTATATTAGGTCCTGAATTCAATTGTCTGACAAAACTTTTGGGATGTAAAACTATTATACACTCACACGTTTCTGGCGATTTACATAGTAAAATCATATAATTGGATGTAATTATTGGATAAGGATCCAGGTAGAATGATGCTCTGGAATCCTTCATTCTGAGAACATTTTTAGGGTTGAGCTGATTCATTGAGACTGGTGAGATAAATTGAAAATTAGAGGCATATTATTTATATTATTAAAGGAATAAACCATCAATTTTATCAAGTACTTTCTCAATTTTATTAAGTACTTTCTCTCTTCTCTCTCTCTGAAATGATTGGACTCTAACAAAAGTTTAAATGGATTGATGTTCTTATACTTTAATGAAGCACTAACTTTTTATTTGTACTTTGTTATCAAATTAATTACTAGAAACTAATGCATATATTAAGAAAGTGAAGTTACTTTTGGTAAAATTGTTCTTAAGAGTGGCGTATTTATTATTATTTGTGTAAAAATATCAAATTATAGTAATTATGGGACGAAAATAATAGTAAAATTATTTAAGCATTCTCTAAAGTTTTGGATATCCTGTTTATTCCTTAGGTTGTGTATTTTAGTACAATTCAGAGAATAATTTAAATAAAATGAGATGTGCATGCAAACTTAGTGAAATTGATAGTTATATTTATATAGGCTCCCTAAAATATCACTCTATGATTTCAAGGCTATAAATGTCTTCAATTTGGTTGTCAAATCATAAATATTCTTGAATAGGTCTTAAACATGATCAGATTCAAATTGAAAGTGATGAACTAATTTGATGCAAAAATTAATGCTGGAAGTTTATTTTTATGTCTATGATAATCAACTTGAATGTCATGTTTTTAAGTTTGTTCTTTTCTTAATGTTTTCCTTTATTTTGGAAACATAAGACTGTGAGTGTTTAGTATGTGTTTGTTGAATGTGATGTTATTGATCATTTACCAACTTCCTTGGACTAATTTGAATTCTTCCCCTTACACAGGGGTTTAGGAAAGTTGATCCTGATAGATGGGAGTTTGCAAATGAAGGATTTTTGGCAGGACAAAGACACTTGCTGAAGTCCATAAAGAGAAGAAGAAAAGTGTCACTGAGCATGCAAGAAAGAGGAGGTGGAGCATGTGTTGAAGTGGGGGAGTTTGGCCTAGAAGGTGAGTTGGAGAGGTTGAAAAGAGATAGGAACATTTTGATGGCAGAAGTTGTGAGGTTGAGGCATCAACAGCTGAACTCAAGAGACCAATTGAGTGCCATGGAGACCAGATTGCAAGCAACAGAGAAGAAACAGCAGAAGATGATGATATTCCTTGCCAAAGTCCTAAAAAATCCATCTTTCATGCAACAATTAGTCCACAAGACCCCCCAAAGTGGAGAAATGTTGGATGTTGAAATCAGTAGGAAAAGGAGACTAATTGCTAGCCAGAGTTTTGAGAACTTGCATCAACATGATCCTGTAACATTGGTGGACTATCCAAGCCTTGATCAAGATTTGGCAAGTATGGAGCCTGAGATGGACCCTTTTTTCTCACCAGCTTTTGATAGTGAACTTGGTGATGAAATCAAAGAGCCTGCATTGGATTCAGATATAGCAGCTAGTCAGAGTTACTTTGGAGACACAATATTGGAGGACTTTCTGATTGAAGACTTGGTTAGTGGGGATCCAAAGGATGAAGTTATCATTGGTGATTGTTCCCAAATTGATGTGGCAGTGGAGGATTTGGTGGCAAACCCTGATGATTGGAGGGAGCAATTTCAGGACCATGTGGATCATATGGACTTTTCAGGCTCCAAACCTTAGTACTATTATCATCAATTGGTCATGTCCTCTTCTTGGTCTCTCTAATTTCATTCACATTGCATCATGGTGGTACAGTTTGGTAATGTTGTGACTATTTTTGGTTTTGGTTTGAGTTTTATGTGATGTTGATGATTGATGTGAATTGTGTTTATTATGCAGCAGGGAAGGTGGTAGTTGCAAAAGAAGCCAACAGATTCTAGATGCAGCTCTTATTCGGATCATTTTTATTATGTTTTATGAATATTCATTGTGCTAATGCTACATTTCATTTCATTATTATTTGGATGACCTATTCTTTGTTTGCATTTTGTGTTATGCAGGAGAGATCAATTGGAGGTGTTTGATCGTTGTGATGCAAATTATCATTCTGCTGCATAGGATGAATGGAATGAATTTCATTGTTCAAAAGGGTGAAAATTATCATCTAATTCTTCTTTGTGAAATTATATTCTGCTCCATGAGACATGAAATATACTTTATTATCTAAAAGATATAGCTTTCTCTTAGCATTTTTCTATCTAAATGAACAGCTTAAGAGGAAGTTTAACACTTATTTGTCCTTTTCGTTATTTCTCTTACATTTTGTTTAGTTGAATTGAAAAATTGGAGAGAAACATAAAAAGTTTTAGAGTTTTGGTTGAAACTAATTGAAAAAAAAAATTTAAATAAATGCCTTTTTTATACTTTTATTTACACATTTAGTATTGGTTAAAATTTAGTAAAAAAAATATAAAATCAAAATAGAGATTCTTTAAACAAGAAAGAAACCCGATGAATTTTTTTTTGTAGTTTTCAATCATAATAAACAATTTTAATTAAGAAAGAGAAAAATGATAATAAAAGTAAATAAAAAAATGTATTATAACTTCATGACTGTGTCTTATAGAGAATAGCAATGTGTCTTACAGAAAATAGCAATGGTTGTGAAGTGAACACATGGAGGAGAGAAACTAACTGCCAATTACAATTTTGAATAAAAGTTTAGCATTAGTTCTGTTTGACATGATCTTTGATGTTTTATCATTTTTTTATCAAAATTGTTTTATGATGATTAGACTCGTTGTTGTGATTATTCTTTTCACAATGATAATATAAAATAAAGTTGGATTTCTTTCTAATTGCTGTCATGATTGGTAGATGTTCTTTTTCGTTGATAAAAGACTATTTATAGCAATGAACACTTTTACCTTAAATTTCTTATTGAACTTTTTAAAGCTTAAAGTACTTTGAACCTTTTTTTTAAAGAAAAAAGGTGTCTCTTGAAATGATTATATGTCTTGGATAAAGAACACACATCAAATATTCTTTAGATTTCTTGAATTCATTTAAATGTTTACTAACTGTTTTATCACTACTCATTTTATAAGAGTATAATATTTATTTTTTTGTCTTAAAAGGTGTGGAAAAAAGTTTTGAATAAAAAATCAACAATGCAAATATGAATAAGACTTATTGAGATATTATACACAATAAAGTCTTTAACAATGCTTTCTTTTTTTATTATAGTTATATTATGTTTGGATTTTCTTTTCAAAGTTTTTAAGAAACTTTGTTGAACTAAAAGAGTATATATTTTCAATATTATAATTTCAAATTATATAATTTAAAAAAAAAATCAACTTTATATTTTTCAAAAGTTAGAACTCTATATTTATCATATTAGTTTAAAGAGTGATGAAGTAGATTAGATTCAATGAGCTTACTTGCTAATTCAACGTCATTTAAGTAGGATATGTCGTTATATTGAACATTGAATTTACTAATTTGTATTGGTTTAATCTGTTCATGTAAACTTTTTTAAGAATTAACTGAGACAGGTTAGCATGTCAGTCTATTAATTAGTTATATGCATAAAATTAAGGATATCTTAATTTTTATTCTAATCAACTTTATTATTATTATTATTATTATTATTATTATTATTTGTCTATACTCTAGCACGTATCTTTATTTATTTTTCTTATTTTCTTTTATTTGTTTTTTTGTCTTTCTTCTCTTCTCAAATTCAATTGATTTTGAAAAAAAAAAAAATTAGGTTAGGGTTCTATTCCATTTTCGTCGTTGTTAATATACTCTACAACTTTCTCCTTCCTTATAATCTTGTCATTACCATGTCGTTAAAGAATCTTGCATTATCGATCCAATTTGTACCATCTTGTAAATAAAAAATTTGAAGTTATAAGTTCTTCTGTTGTCATTATATTTTATTACGGAAAGGGGATGAGAGTTGTCTAAAGTAACTTTATTATTGTTCATCATTATTTTTTTATATTTTCACTAGATTTATGTTGGAGAAATTTAAGGAAAAGGGAAGAGAGATGAAAGATATTGGTTAATATGCTTGAAGTTAGATGTTGCTCTAAAATTATGATTTCTTGCTTGAAATGAAGGCTACTTAGACCAAATTTCAATTTTTTTTTAACTATTTTTTATTTCATTCAAATTATTTGACATTTAGTATTTAATGCATCTTTTTATCTCATTCTCCAAGGATAGATGTTTGGGTGCCTCTTGTGTGGTCTTATAATTCAATATTTCATTTTGGAAAATAGGTTGTCTTCATTCCGATTAATTAACAATGGGATAGTGATTTTAGTCTGTGATTACTATAATGATCTGAGTTAATGTATATATAAAATAGTAAATGTATAATTATTTACTTAATGTATATATCTTATCGTGCTATTATTAAAAATAGTAAATGTAGAAAGATGATAGAAGATATTCATTCAATGTTTTGCTTTTCACTTTGATGAAAATTTTTACTCACATGAACTAACATTTACATTAAAATATAAGATAATGACAATGATATGCTACATGGATGATTAAAATATGATATATATTCACTATAATTTTTGTTGAATTAGTTGCTTGCACTTTTATTGTTCAAAAAGTGTTATCAATGACTGCAAGCAAATAAACAAACCTAAAAGAAAAAATAAAACAAAAAAAAAAAGGCAGAGATTTTCTTTTCTAACAAAAAGATTGAAAAATGGCAGGCGAGTCCGCAGCTTGCCTGCTAACCTGCCAAGCTATCCTATGACAGGCTGGGTTATGAATTTCACTAAATAATCATAAAAATATAGTTTAAATAATAACAATTTGATACTATTTTACACATATTTTATTATTGGTTAAAATTAAAAAATATATATAAAATCAAAATAGAGATTCTTTAAACAAGAAAGAGTACTCGTGAAATTTTTTAAAAGTTTTCAACCAAAGTAAGTAATTTTAATTAAAACAAAGTAGAAGGTAAGATAATAAAAACTAAAAAAAAAAAAAAAACTATGATAACTTCAAGATTCTATCTCATAGAAGGTAGCAGTGGTTGTGAAAGTAAACACATGGCCATGGCTGTAGCTCATGAAGGAGAAACAACACTGCCAATTATCATTTTGAAAAAAAATTGAACATTTTCTTCATTGGCTCAGTGCCAACCATATCATAATCTCACATTGAAACGATTTGAATTGAAGAAGCATTTAAATCTACACATTTTCAATTGGAAAATTCATTAGTTTCATACAAAGAATGAAAAAGAGAGACAGGATCTTGGTGTGATGTGAGTAATAAGATCTTGATTTGAAACAGTGGTTGACATTCTATTGCTATAATTAAGAATCACCTATGTTATTTTTAATACGTGTCGCTTCTTTTGTGGTTCACATTTCTTTTAATACGGGTAGTTTTTTTAATATTAATTTATTAAATAAAATATTTTTGAGATGTATTTATTATATTATTAATAAAGTAGTTTCATAATTTATTTTATATATTATTATTAATATTATTCTAATCTTATTAATATATTTTAATTGATGGTATATAATATAAGAAACAATTTTAATAAAAAATAAAAAATATTGTACTGTATTTGAAAATATAATTAAATAATTAATTGAAAAAATTATTTTTTTATATTATACATATAAAATATAAGTGTACTCTCCTAGCTGTTTTTATTTAAAAGAAATAGTTATGGTGGGTGGAAGAGATTTTGTGCACATTGAATTTAGGATGGAAAGTTTCAATCACATCATTTGGATATCTAAAGAGGATAGTTGTATCATAATTCTGCTTTAGAAATTCTTAATTAGTTTATATATATATATATATATATATATATATATATATATATATATATATATATATATATATATATATATCAGTATTTTCTTTAATAAACTACCATGTGTTTGTGTGTATATTTTAGGATGATTATATGTTACAAGTTTTAGAAGTGCATTAAAGTTGTTTTGTGAAAATGATTATGTTATATTGTAATTGTATTTTGGAATTATATTGACGTCTTGGTTAAAATCATATTAAGTTTTTAATGTGAGTTGTTATCCCTTCATTATAATTTTTTTTTTTGTTTACCTTTCTATGGGTAATTTAACAAATTATTTTGATTTAAAATATGTATTATTATTTACAAATTTAAAAGCTTAAGTACTATTTTTAATAATTAACATGGTCAAAATAATTGCTTAAGGAAAATATTTAATACAGACGTACGTATTCTATATCTTTATTTCCTAAGTATTCAATTTATTGATTGTTTTAATTTTAAAGATGAACTGTGGAAAATATGAGTCATACAAATATAAATAAATTAAGATTTTCCCTTAAATTTATGATTGAAAAATCTTATTCAAGTCTAAATAATCTTATTCCCTTAAATTTATTCCACTAACACATTTTTATTTTTTATTTCCTTTAATTAGTCTTTTATATAATTAATTTTATTAACTTTCTTGACATCAACTTTAAATATAAATATTTCTTAATAATTATATTTTGATATTGCAATTCTTGACTTTAGATCCTAATTTTGATTCATTTTATACTTAATTTAGTATAATTTTGGTGTATTATTTATTTATTTTAGATTACATCAATTAAATAAAGAAAATGTTTTGGGTACACAATCAACACAAAAATTTAAACTAAAATAGTCATTGAAGTGAAAAAATATTATATGATTTAATTATCAATTGGACCACTTAATTTCACTACAAGACAATTGATGTCACCTGCAATTTTTCTTTACTAATTGTTTGATTAAGTATCAAACTCTTTCATTGTAACTCGGCTCTCCTAACCTATGTCATAAAGCAATTGTATAACCTGCAACAGTATCCTCTTGAATAATTATTTTATTAAAAATTGAACTCATGACTTTGACTCTGATACTAATTATTGGATTGAAGGTTTACTACTAGATTAAAAGTTAAAAGTTATAAAAGTTATCACCCTCAATAACATAAAATGTATATATTCTTACATATCTGATGTATCACATTATGAACAACATATTTTAATTATAAAGAATCACATTATTGACAACTTTTTTTAATTACAAAGATCATATACTCTTACATTTACTTCAATCTTACTCTCACAAAAATATGTTAACTAAAATACCTATACAAAAGTCCAAGTAAAGAAAACAACTATATAAATATGTTACTATGACATACTTAAAACAAAATAAATCTATATTAAAAAGTTTATAATCATCCAAATTCAAAATGAATGCACCAACCAGAAAAGCATGTTATCTCCTGCTTGAGTCTTTTAAAGATCCTAAATTCTTACCTTTAATCTCAAATTCACTAACACAAGTTAATGTAAACAACACCATAAAAAATCAAGTAAAGGAAACATAAATAATATAAATATATATATATATATATATATATATATATATATATATATATATATTATTGACACATTTAAAACAAAAAACCGTATAATAACAAATTCACAACCATCCAAGTATAACACAATGCAAGAATCACAAATTATATTCTAACACATTAATATGGTTGATCTGTCCTATTGTATGATCATAAATTATTTACTATTTGTTTCAAACTTACAAGTACACATTAATATAAACATCCCCACAAAGTAAAGATAGCAAAGTTGTAAATATATTAATGATATATATTTGAAAGAAAATAAATTTATTTCAAAAAATTTAGAACTATCTACTTAAAAAAGAATGTAATAGTCACAGACTGTATTAATATGTTAACTCTTACCTTTTGTTTCAGTAGTACACAAATAATAAACTTCTTCATTTACTTTAATCCCAAACTCATAAAAAAAATAAAAAGAATAGGTTAATATAAGCCCATCACAAAAGTTTAAGTAAAGAAAATAATAATACAATAACAAATTAAACACGAGATATATTCAAAACAAAATAAACCCCTGTTCCTTAAATTTTAGCAAGATTCAGATTTTTTATAATTGCTGATGAAATCCTAACAAATCTTAAACCCTAGTACCTAAACTCTTACCTTTTTACTCCAGATTGTAGTTCAAAAATCTTGTCACAGACACGCAAATATGATCCACATCTGTTTGAACTTCTTTAATCAAAGTTCAAACCTTAAACATAAGAAAAATGTTCAATAAGGTTAAAAAAAAAAAACTGAGTGAAAAAATAAACTAATTACTCTCTATTTTAGTTGTCGTTATAAGTTGAGCCTTCAACGCTTGAATCAATTCCTCCAATTGATTTTAACTGCACTTTTATCTTCGTGTTCACTTTTAAACATTCAACACAGTAGAGTATATCACAAAATAAGAAAATTCAGTACAAGGATGAGAAATAGAAAGGTCAGGCTCAGATTGATGGAAGTTGCAGTGCATAAAAAGAATAGAAATGTGAGAGAAAATAAACAAATGCCAATAAAAAAAACCAAACATATAAACAGACATTAACATATTAAATAGGAATAATATGATAAATTTCATAGTAAAAAGAAGTATAAAATGACAAAAAACAAACAACTTAATGTATAGGTGTGAACGTAACAGATATGAATAATATGATATTTTTTTCTAATATATTGTTTTGTTATGTTGTAATCATATTTGCATTTATAAATTGATATTTAAGAAAAATAGTTTAATTATTTTATAATATACTAGTGATAATTTATTATTGCAGTGCATAATCGTGTAGCGTTTTAAAACCTTGGACAAAATTTATATTTAGAGTTTAAGGCAAATATATGTACCTCAAATATTATTAGTTTATATTTTCTTATTGACATAAAATTATTAATGAAAAAGATATAGAATTGAGCATTTGTTATTGGAAAATCCATTAGTTTCAACCTATAAGATCATAATTTGAAAGATTTACTTATAGTATTAGTACTGTGTTTTATTTAAACACGCCACAATCATTGAATTCAATTTTTTTAACATTACTTTTGGTGCTGACGTTTAAAGTAAAGCAATTTGCACACATAAAGCATTGAAATGCTGAAGTATTTGGCTCTTGATTCAATGAATTGGTGATTTTTTTATTATTATTTACTTGAAGTGCGTTTAGTTCTCTTCTTTCTACAATCGGTTCAATTTTTAGTTGTCTTCCAAATGAATCTAAACATCTAAGTTCATCAATTATTAACTTGAGATATATAATAAAAGTAAATATTCAAGCTAATTCTAAAAGATAAGTACATTGATGGATATATTTTTAATTCAAATTTTTATATAAAGGAATTTTTTTTAAAAATTATCTATTTTAAATTTAATGTAATTCATTTGGTATCAAATATAAAAAACCCTTATATATATAAAATAAATATTAACAATAAATTTACATATATTACAATTTTAGTCAGCAGCCCCATTAGGGCATTTGTCTTTCACTACCAATTTAAATATTTACTAGTGTTGAGAAATCAATGGACAATAGCAAAACTTTGGATCTACTAAGAAGAACTAATAATTAGTGTCCAACACCAAGTAAAGCACAAAAGGTTATGCAAATCATTGTCTTTGCAATTTGATTGAGGAGGAACATTACCCCGTTCATGTCATTTTCAATTCATTGACTCGTATGAAGAAAATGGCAAAAGGAAAAGAATTGTTTTTTTAAACATTACAAAATGCATCAAATTGTGTTGTCGTGAGTCGGTAGAAAAGCTCAAATTCAATGCCTATAGTTATAGAAAATTGAACCCATCATTAGGCTCCAAGTAATGATCAAATTTAAGCACTATGTATTAGATTTTAGGTTCCATTTTTGTCAAAACACTAATTTCCCTTACAAGATTTCACATATATGAAAAAAAAAAAATTGATCAAAAGAGAGATTTCATCAAACAAAATTATTAACTAAGCTTTTAATAAATATCAATCATCAGCTAATTAGGTAAATATTTCATACTAACAACATGATTAACCTTTTGCAAGATCAAATTGCACAAAGAAATTGAATTCTAGTAAATCAAATAATATTATCATCATTTCTTAGGTTGACTTAATATTCTGGTCAAAATGAGAAACAACATTCATACGTGACACATTCAGAAAAATATATATAGTCATACTCTTAACTAAATTGAGTTTTCAAATGGCAAAAGTAGATAACTTTTGTACATGCTTCATTTTTTTTTATAAGTGCATTATGTTTCCACACCTCTCAACCTTTGCAATTTAGCTGCCAAGTGTAGGGTTGGACCACTTCATTGATTGTCCATATACAATATTGTGTCTTCTTGCCTAACCCTACATTCCATTTTTTCAAGATCTTGGGTGCATATTTGACTTTGGAGCTTAATTTGGCACTCTTTGGTTTCAAAATAGGGATTGTTGTTCTCATTGTTGATGTGTTATTATGATAGCATATATACTATTAAAATTAGATTTTCAATTATCATATTCCCAAATAATATTTCTTTGGATGATGAGAAGTGTTCTTATAAAATAATTAATTTCTTGTAAGGAAAGATAAACTTTTACATGAGAAAAGAATGTATGAAATTAAAAGAGAATAAAAAATCATTAAGACATACTCATAAATTATAATTTTTAATGGTAAAAACAAGTTAATTTTTAGATTTTACTTTGCAGATTTCAACTATTACTGTAAGTATGCAAATTATTTAAACAAATTAAATTTTAAAATTTCAACTTTCCAAATACAAATGTCATGGTTCAGTTACATAAACCTTCAACCAATTAAGGAGTCTTAGGGCAAACCAATACACAAATATTCCACCATGTTATGCTTTATGTTTCTATTGGTTATACTGATGCAATGGATTCCACTCTAAGTTATCCATATAGTGACGACTTTCTGCTGGAGAGACACAGGCTATTCTAGATCTTCTTCTTTTTTTCCCTTCTAGAATAACAGGACAATTAGTTTTTATTTAATATCTTTTATTTAAATTATTTTTTAGAAAATATCTTATTTTTTAAAAATATTTTTTACATAAATATAAAAATATATTTTATATTCAATTACTATTTAGATTTAGGAAGTTAAGATTGAAATATTGTTAATATTTTAGATTGTGTTACATTTTTATTGTATATATAGAATACAAAAATATTTGAACCATCAAGATATTACTCAAACAATAATCTAGAGTTTGAGTAGTGGAGATTAAGACCAACATATTTTTCTTTTTAAAGAATATATCTTAAATTAGCTTAACTCGCTCAAACTATTACTTGAAGTTCAAGCTATTTTAATTACTAAAATAATATATCTTCTTGATTTATATGTAAGATTTATTTGATTTATTGTCTCTAGATGCAGTCAAAGACTCTTTTACATATATACTTATAATTTAGTTGTGATAAATGTAATAAATTATTACTTATGTTGAGTATAGGAAAATTTGTTTACCTTTAGTCAAGTTTGAAACTAGATTTTAAAGGAAAAAATTATCCTAGTAAGATATATAGAATGTTGAGTATGGAAGTCAATAAAAAAAAATAAGATATATAAACTTCACTAACATGAGCTAATCCATGAGCGAGTAGGTTTGTTTTTGACTTAAATATTAGTTTTTGATAAACAAACTTATTAATCATTAAATTATAAATCAAGTTAAAATTAAAAAAAAATACAAAGTATATTTTACAAAAATAAATATTATTATAACTATTTAAAATGTCATCTATTTATGCATTCAATGTTATGGTTTAAATTATATATCAGTGACTTACTCTTATTAAATATATACTTGTGTGATGATAGTGTGTGTTGATTTATGAGTTCGAAATTATACAAGCCAATATTTCGTACAGGATTAATTATGTTTTTGAATTTATACATTCTCTTACTAGTATCTTATGATATATCAAAGGCACTATTAATGTAGGTCTTTATTTTAATTCAAACATTATACTTGATTCTTTACCTTTTCTAAGATAGATTATATAGGTTGCCTCACCACTCGACGCTCCACCACTATATAGCTATTGCATTTTCTTGTGATAATTTTATTAATTCTATTTTATTGTGTTGTAAAGGAACAACAAATAGTTTCTCTCTAGCAATGAAGTTCGATATAGAGTGTCTCCTTCACTATTATACTGCGATAATATGAGTGCTCTTCCCATTACCATCAATTCAATTTTTCATGCCCACACCACAACAAATGCATCGAATTGTTATATATATATTATTGATGACTGTTTTAAAAAAACTGTTGCCTAACTTATATTTTGATTTGTTTAACTCACTTGTTTTAAATAGTATATATTTACTTGCTTTATATTCTATACGTTGAGCTAAAGATATTGCGACTCAGTGTTATGGAACTTGGTCGATGATTAAGTTAGATTATCATGTTAAATCTAACAATGCGAGGTTTGAGGTGTAGACCAAGCTATTGTTTGAGCTTGTATCGTGAAGTAAATTGAAGAATGACAAATCAGGAAAATATTTTACAGTTGTAATTGTTTTAGATTTCTTAGGTGTATGTTAGTTTTGTAATATGTTACATTCAAACTGCATGTATTTGTCTTTAACATTATGATAAGGTGACTTGATTCACCTGGGTTGCTCTAAACGGGGTGGTTGAGTTTTAGTATTTTTTTTTTGTTTGTATTGTAATAGGATTAGAATAACTCTTAAATATTTTTATTAATTTTATTTTTTATTGTTAAAAAAAATATTTGTTATATGAAATTTACAATAATGATGACCTATAAGCCTCATTATCAACTACGTACTCCTTATAAATTGTATTAATAATCTTTGGCTACATCTGTTGTGAAAAGAATCTAAAGAGACAAAAATTGTGGTTTGGCTTGATTGTGTGACCAGTTTGACTATTTTCAATGGGGCCCAGTCAAGTTCAAAGCATGTAATATGCCATTAGTTATAGACCTTGATGTTAGGGTCACTCTTTTTAATATGATTTCATTCTCTTTTTTATAGCTGACAAATGCGGTAAACTTGTCTAAAAGATTTAGCTTATGAAATAATTCAAATACTAGATGTAGGGAAGAGGAACTTGATGTGTAATGCATTAGGGTTTTCCAATTTTGTCGGCAAGAATAATAACATTTCATGTGAGTAGTTTATATTTTAGTTGAATGATAAATAAATTTTCTTTATCTCTTAAAAAAATATTTACAAATAGTTGTAAGAAAAGAAAATTAAGCAAAGAAGGTGTAAGGAATTAATTTAAATTACTTAGAACATCTATCACACAAACAATCAATAATAATATAAAAATCTATAAATATAGACGGTAAAAGACAAATAATAAAAGAAAAATAAGCCAAAAAAAATAACATGATTTAATTAAGTGTTAACGGTATTCAATCTAGGTCTATAGAAAAATTCACTAAATTCAAAGATTACAATTTCAAAATTTCTCTCACACAATAAACTCTCATATAACTCAAACGTTAGTTTTGATAATGAAAATGTCTTATTCATAAAATAGTACCATTATAACTTAATCAAGTAAAATGCACCTGGACTAATAAGGAAGACACATAAATAGTGCTCTCCATTACTATACTGGAAAATCACTTAGACAATTTTACCAAATTATTTAAGTATTAGTTGATGTAGACAGTCTACTGTGACTATCTATCAAATAAAATAGAAACTACATATTAAACATTGGATGGTCTAGCATGGTTATACTTTCTAATAACCTTTAGATAACATTTTGTTGAATCAATCTTCACAAATCTCTACCTTGGTTCAATATAAATCTTTTGAATGAAAAAGTCGCTACCTACAACTAAGCCCATTACAGGCTTTATCACCAATTAGTTGGATATATAAAATCCAAGTAATGAAAGAACTTACTATCTGACAAAACCTTTATATATAAGAGGAATTATGATCTATTAAGACCTTCATTCCCTTCACAAATCCTCGTGTAATCTCATCTTTTATAAAATACAATTTAATATCAATGTGCTTATTTCTTTCGTGGTAGACTTGGTTTTCAAACATTTGTATCACAATGTTACCATTACAATAGATGGTGACAATTTGGTCTTGCACCTTCAGCTCATTAGCTAGACCCTTCAACCATAAGACTTCCTCATATATTTTGTCATGTAAATATACTTTGATTCAATGGTTGACAAGTCACTCTATCTTCTACAGACTGACCTTCCAACTAATAGTAGTACCATAAGTAGTGAACATTATCCTGTGAGAGACTTTCTAGTGTCCAAACACCCAACAAAATCTGAGTCAAAATATTCTTCTTTTGGAGCATTTCTAGAAGATTATCTAACTCTACTATAAACTAGAACTCTTTCAAGTGGTCCCTTCAAGTAATGAAGAGTCCACTTAAGATCTTGCCAATGAGATTGTCTAAGATTTGACATGAACCTGCAAACAATGTACACAACATAAGATTTATCAGGACATGTGTAAACCATCAACATAATTGTACTGCTCGACACCATTAGGACCTTTGATGATTCATAATACTCTTCCACCAAAGATGCTTTATTAGACATAGGCTATTCATTAAACTGTTTACTTGACCCAATCAAGGTTGTTAGGCTTCTTCTGCCTATCTGGACCAGGACCTCTTGGTGTGTCATTCCTTCTTGTAATGATAACATTTAATGGATGATGTATTTCCACCATTATGTGTCTTAGACTTTAACCTCCTTTATTATCAATGTAGATGGTCTACTCCTCTCTACAAGATCATCTCTAGAACCATACACCTTAACATCAAACTTCTTGTAATGATAACATTTAATCAATGATGTATTTCCACCGTTATGTGTCTTAGACTTTAACCTTCTATATTATCACTACTAAAGTGTCTACTCCTCACTACAAGGTCATCTCTAGAATCATACACCTTAACATCAAACTTTTCGTTCAACTTCTTTAAGCTCAAAACATCCTAAACCTGCTCAAGAGAAAGGGTCTCCTTTCATACAACAAGGTTTTTTTGAAATGATCATGTGTCAATAAGAAAAACAACAACTGATCCTTATCATCAATTTAATATTTTTCATATCAAGGATCAACTTGTTGAATTCATCAAGTTGTTTGTTAATTGCCTTTTCATTACTCATCTTACATGAATACAACAATGTTTGCTTAAGATATAGATAGTGTATGAACCGTCTATGAATCATTAAACAATGAATAGACGATGTATGAACCATTAAACAAGATTTTATTAAGTTAATTTTCATATAAGACAAATTTCCTGAAAACTAATTTATACTTAAATTAAAAATAAGTTTTTTAAAATAAACTAGTAGAAAACTTCAATAAAATATTTAAGTTAATTTTATTTTTTTTTTAAAAGTTATCGTATTTTCTTTTTTCTTTCAACTTTGTTAAACTGTGATTATAGGCTTATCTTTTATTTGAGTATATTGTGATTGTAATTTTTTTTTGTAAATATATAACTTTATTTTTTTACGTTCTCTCTCTCTTCTCTCTCTATATATAATATTTAAAAATAAGTGTTATTATTACTGAAGAAGAGATCCATTTTATTTTTTTTAAAAAATACAATATTTCATAGAAAACAAAACATCTTTTAAGGACTCTCGTCTGATTGGGAGACAAGTTTGGTATGATAGATTTTAATCGTATCCAAGAAGATACATGTAGATTCTCACTATAAATTTTTCACGTTATTTCAAAGTTAGTCTAAACCAATATATTTTATAATACAAATTATTTAATGAACTAGTGGTTCAAATAATTAGAAATCAAACTAAAATAAAATCTAAATTTAAAATAATTAAAATTTTAGTTTCTAATTTGGAAACCAACTTAAATTACTAATTCATAAACATGTTTAAATAATTAAATAAAATTGTATTTAATGAATGAGATATTATGATATTATCATTATCTTGTTCATGTCCTTTCTCCATGTGACTAAACACTCTCCAACACAACACTTCATTGTTGTGGTTGTTTATGACTTCATAGGAACCAGTAGTGTATGCGCCATAATCCACTATGTGATTCTAGTCAATTAATTTCACCCTTAATATCCATTTTTCAATTATCAGATTTTCTAAATCATTGTCACAACCATTAACTTTCGTCTCCAACTTAATCATTTATATATCACAAGTGACATTTCATGGACCAAGTTCAATTTTGTTACTTAATCATTAGATTGCAGTTTTCATCACATTAATTATGTTTCATATAATTTAAAAAAATATTCTGAGTTTAAATATCTTTCACGTGTTATGAGATCATCCACATAACGGGTCATCTTATTTTATTTACGCTAATCATAATATTATGAGTCTTTGATCTAGTGAGTTAGAAGAAATATATATTATAGAACAAAAAAATATAATTTTAAAAACGCGTTCATTATTTTATCACTAAATATATAAATCAATTTGTGTAGAGTTATTTTACCTTAATAGCTAATTTTGAGTTCAAAAAGAGAAATTTTATCGTTCATGATACTATTATTAACTATATTATCTCGTACTTTATATATATATATATATATATATATATATATATATATATTATAAAAAAATAAATAGAGACTATATTGGACTATCAAATTAAAAATCATGTAAAAATAAGATATGCAAACATGATATTATTCACTTGATTTAAAGGGGTGATTGAGATTAGTAAAAATAATATCGAATATTTGTGTGTGATTATAATAATGTGATCATTAGGAAACTTAAACCTTTTATCTCTAGAATATTATAAAGGGAAGTTAAAAAATATTAAAATGGATTCAAACTTACAATTCAATCTGCTTAAGTCATTCGAGTTTGAAAAATATTTTTTTTTTTTTTAAGATGGGAAAGGAACTTGACTTTTTAATAGGCTAAATGAGTTGGAAAGTTGGGAATGAAGTATACAATTTTTAACTTACCATAAAATAACTCTGTTGAGTTGATTTTTTTTTAGCATTTGGTTACTTTAACATTCCTAAATACATTTAACGGTTAAGAAATTATAAAAAAATTAATAACACAAATGTTTAATACTCATATTTCTATTTTTTATATATATTAATAAAGCAAAGGTAATGTATTGGGTACAGTGTATCTAATTGGCTACTATGATTCACTAAGGGACAAAATAGCATCCCCACTCTTGATGTGGTATTCACAATGTTCATAATTCCTTCTCACCACCACCACAATATAAACCCCACCACCACCATTCTTCAAATTCAAGAACCAAAACCTCACTCTCTATCCCTCTGCACATGCCAAAATAAAAATGGTGTTCATGCAATTGGAATGGTCATGCCCTTTTCCATGTGTAGCCATGATCACCCTGCTGGCTTCACTAGGATGGTTATTGGGTTATCTTTATGGGCCCTATTGGGGGCTAAGGAAAGTTCCAGGCCCACCATCTCTGCCTCTTCTAGGACACCTTCCCTTGCTGGCCAAATATGGCCCTGATGTCTTCTCTCTCCTTGCCAAGCAATATGGCCCAATTTACAGGTTTCTACTTTCTACTCATTTACACCATAGTAACAATAATAAGATATTGGGTTGAACTATTTTATGGAAGGTACCTAGTGAATCTTGGTCAATTTTGATTTGTTAAGCTCCTTCTCATTTTCTTCTCCTTCCTGAATAAAGCTGTTATTTTTGGCATTATATCCAACTTTGAATATATGAAATTCAAAAGCCTCAAAATTGTGTTGGGTGTGGATGATATTTGGTCATGTAATGATGGGGTTGACTTGTGAAGGTATGTGTTATGGTAGTGGTGGGACAGTGCACATTACCTTGGAAGAAGCAGGTAAAATGATGCTTTAATTGGACGAACAGATGAATTCGAGTGGATTTGATGGAGTAAATTTGGTTGTTTGTATTAAGGAATAAATAATGAGATTTAAAAATAAAGTTTGTAACTGATATAATATGATATATGATATTGATATTTTAATTTTTTTTAAATTGATAAAAGTGTAAAATGATAAATTTATTTTATTTTTTTCACAAGTGTATATTGAAAAGAGAATATTTTTATTTTCACAAAAGTATCCGTCCGTCTTTTTGTGACTTTCTATAAAGAAAATCTATCTGTATGTCCATTTGTATTTACAGCAAACAACCTCATCAAAACACTAGGTTAGTATTTTAAAAGTGTAAAACAAAAATAAAATAAAAGTGAATATATAAATATTCTATAAATTTATATTAACGGTGGATGCACTTTTACTTAAAAATAAATGAATAAAATATTTACTTTTCTAATTTCACACACTTTGCTGCATATATCATGAATGAATTACGACAAGTCATAAATGTTTAATTAAATTAATCAAATTTAAACTTGAGACTTGTTTGAATCTATGAAACTTGAATTGGAATTTAATTAGCTGATAATTTAATTGTAGTCCCTTTTATCAATTTTTCAAAATATTTTTAAAAATAAAATCTATTAGTTTTATCTAGCAAATGCACTTTTGTGCTAAAATATAAAGTAAAAATAAAGGAATATTTACACATAAAAACTACATTATTATTCATTAAATATAACATTATCTCAGCTAAAATTTATTTAAAATATTTTTAAATTGATTAAGTGTTGCATCAGTGTATATGAACATTGTTATCATAGAATCAGAATCATAATGCTTGATAAAACAATTGCTACTACTTCATTTCATGCTTATCAATCCATATAAATAATTTCTTTTTGTCCCTTCTCACCAACTTTGTTAACTCTTTATTCCAAGATTTTCACTTTACTGTTGATGATATTGTTCCTACTTGTTTAATGGAGCAGATTTCACATGGGAAGACAACCACTAATCTTGATAGCAGATCCAGAGCTTTGTAAAGAGGTGGGAATTAAGAAATTCAAAGACATTTCAAACAGAAGCATTCCCTCTCCTATTTCTGCCTCACCTCTTCATCAAAAAGGCCTCTTCTTCACCAGGTATGCATAAAGGATAATCACTAATTTATGACACAAGTTATTATATATTCCATAAGGTTTTCAAATATATTATCCTATCAGAAAATTGTATGTCACACCTGAGGGATAGAAATAGAATACATGCATCAGAAGATATTTCACATAATTATATTTCTTTACATATAAGTTAAAATCTAGAGAAATGTTATTTGTTAAGCAGTTTTGAGTAATCATTTGTTTGGAATTTTGAGTAGGACAGAATAGGCACTGTGCTAAATATATCTGGTGTCTTTAATTTGAGAACCAATAGAAGATTCCTTGCAATCCAATGGTTTTCCAAGATCTTTGTCCTCTAGTGAGAACAATGTATGATGTACAAGATCTAAGCATAGAAAAGAAATTGATCATGCAATGATGATGTGTAGGGACTCACGATGGTCAACCATGAGAAACACCATATTGTCGGTGTATCAACCATCACACTTGGCTAGTTTAGTGCCAATGATGCAATCATTCATAGAATCTGCAACACAAAATCTTGAGACCCCAAATGAGGACATGATCTTTTCTAATCTTTCCCTAAGGCTAGCAACTGATGTGATTGGAGAGGCAGCATTTGGTGTCAACTTTGGCCTCTCTAAGCCACATTCAGTTTGTGAATCAATCAAGAGTGTTAGCAATGTGAAAAATGGTGATGATGATGATGAAGTATCAGATTTCATCAATCAACACATCTACTCCACAACACAACTTAAGATGGACTTGTCTGGTTCCTTCTCCATTATACTTGGTCTACTTGCTCCAATACTTCAGGAGCCATTTAGGCAGATTCTAAAGAGAATACCAGGCACAATGGACAGGAAAATAGAGAGTATTAATGAGAAACTGAGTGGTCGTCTTGATGAGATTGTCAAGAGGAGAATGGAGGACAAGAACCGAACTTCAAAAAACTTCTTATCACTAATTTTGAATGCAAGAGAATCTAAGCTTGTATCAGAAAATGTCTTTTCACCTGAATACATTAGTGCGGTTACTTATGAGCACTTACTTGCTGGGTCAGCTACCACAGCCTTTACCTTGTCATCCATTGTCTACTTGGTTGCTGGTCACCTAGAAGTTGAGAAAAAGTTACTTCAAGAGATTGATGAATTTGGTCCAACTGATAAGATTCCCACTGCTCAAGATATGCATGATAGTTTTCCTTATCTTGATCAGGTCAGCTCATAGTGATATTTGGTGAAATGTAAGATTCATACTGAGTTTACAAGGAATAAGCATTCATGATGTCAAATTCTCAATTTAATTAATGCAGGTGATTAAAGAGGCCATGAGGTTTTACACTGTCTCCCCATTGGTTGCAAGAGAAACATCAAATGAGGTAGAGATAGGAGGTTACCTTCTTCCAAAGGTAGTATTACTTCTTTGCCACAAATATAACTTTTTTATATCATTGGGAAGATTATATGTAAAGAGAAAATAATATATGCACAAACAATGTAAATAGTGTTTACACTGTTAATCAAACAAAAATAATCATATATGGTAAGTTTGTTTTGACTTCTACGATAATAGAAAGATAAAAGAAAAAAAACTTTGCCTATTTATTTTCTCTACATTTTGGAAATAACAAGGGAGATAAGAGCTTATAAGAGTATAAAGATAAAAAGTGTCATCACATGTTTTATGCAGAATATTTGTCATTTTCTACATACAAGTTCTTTCTTCAACTAATACAATCAAATAACGTGTAAAATCATCACATGTTTTACTTTTTTTTTCTTACCTTTTCTTCATAAACTAAACATACCATAAAAAGCATACCTAACATGATTTATAATTTGTAAATAGTATAAATTTTCATTCTTACATTACTATGGATTAGTCTCAATTTCTTCTAGTACATGTGCAAGACTTTCCACTTTCCCTTGACATTGTATAAACTTGATGGAGGGTTTTTAAAGTTATGTCATCACTGATGTAGTTTTGTAAATGAGCAGGGGACATGGGTATGGTTAGCTCTTGGTGTTCTAGCAAAAGATCCAAGAAATTTTCCAGATCCAGAGAAGTTTAAACCAGAGAGGTTTGACCCCAAATGTGAAGAAATGAAACTAAGGCATCCCTATGCATTCATACCATTTGGAATTGGTCCTCGGGCATGTATTGGTCAGAAATTTTCCCTACAAGAAGTCAAGCTTACTCTGATTCATTTGTACCGGAAATATGTGTTTCGTCATTCTCTAAACATGGAAAAGCCTGTAGAAATGGAATATGGAATGGTTCTCAACTTCAAGCATGGTGTCAAGCTTAGAGTCATAAGAAGAACACAATAAAGTGGATATGATACCAACTAGATTGTACTTGTGATTGTAAACACAGCAAAATATACGCTAATTCAAACAGGTATAATATGCTCATATCTAAGTACACAATATTTATAGGATATCGAGCTTTTATGCAGATTTTATAAAAGGAAAAGTATGTTTTTACTAAAAACAGATTCTCCCACTGGATTTTTGGGTCCTTGTCAGGACTTAACATAAGAAGAGACCGATTAAAAAAAAAAAAAAAACAAATTCATTAGATAGAAAAACTTCAAATGTTTAAATACACCAAATTGGAACTTATAACATTGTCACCACCTTTAAATTATTTTTCAAATGTTTAAATTCAAGGCTTTAAGTACAACAATCTCACTGTTTAATTATTTTTCTTTTGTTTAGGCCTTCTTGCAGTCTCTAGATATATAATCATCATGATACTACACACAAAAATTAACAATTGATTACACAAATGCATAAAGTAGAGTATTGCGGAGGGAAAGCACAAAAGCTACTGCTACAGTTGTAATTAAATTCAGAAACCGTTGAACAACAAGATGTTGAAGTGTTGAACTTCATGGAAATAAGTACATATGAACAATCAATCAATTGAATCGTCCATTTCACCGTGGCTTCTTATCCATGTAGGTGGGTAGGTAAAGTGGCCTGGAAAAGTTGGTTGAAGTGTCAGAAGCACCAGTGCTTTTGGAATCTCCATTTGAGAAAACCGCTGTCCTTTTGAGAAACTGGAACTCATCCATGGACTGTTGCCTCTGAGATCTATTGTATTGATGATGACTGCTGGTTTTCTGCTTTGCCTTGGTTGACTCGGTCAGGTTCATGTAACTAGGCCTAGTAGTGCTGTTGTTACTATCCTCTGTCCTCTCACAAAGCAATGAAACACTCCCAGATATTGGTGTCATGGATGTGCATATTGACGATGAATTAGAGCTCTCATCATAGTGAAACTCTGAACTAGGACTTGAGGATGAACGAGTGGCTTGGCCAATATGGGGAGGTCTAGCCGAAACCCTTGTGCTGACATTGTTCTTTCTGACTTTGACATTGCATGGTTCTGAAATATTTTTTGAATTTGAGGAGTCCACGCATTTCTTTGGTGGAGGAGTTTTCTCTGTGGCATCAGCATGATGATGAGTTTGTTCCATCAATCTACTCTCCCATGGCTTTGCTGCCATCCAACGTTCCAACCAACTCCATCCCCAGTTAGTCTTGTCTATCTCTTGCTTGTTGAGAGAGGTGTTTGCTCTTGAATTTGAAAAGGGGGTTGATCTCCATTGCTGCAAAAGCCAACTGTTAAACGTGATTCCTAGTAAGCAGGAATAATAAAAGTTGCATATTTTCTCAATCTGTTGGTACCTACCTTGTTGGCAAGAGAGTATGCAATTGCTCTCTCCCTCTTGAAAGCTCCCTCTTGCCTCATTTGTAGTTTTGTCTTGACATCTTCCAATGATCCTTTGCTATCACACCAACCATCCTGCACACGAGTTCACAAAACATGTTTCTCACAAAATCTTCCATAGAGGTGCAGTGTGCAAAACAATTTTGTATGGCACGGATGATGGTGTAGGAATCTGACAAAACTTATATGCAATTTCTTAAGTGCATGTTTAGATAAAGTTTGCAGACAAGTATGAATGATGATCCCCCCTTCATTGCAGTTAAACAAACACAGGTTAAGTGACTTAGTATAGTTCCCTAATTAAAATTACATTTTAAGTCAGAAAAGGTTATAGAAAACAAAAATTCCGATTGAAACAGTACCAAAAACATCTAAAAGGTCTCCATTACATTCTTTTTGGTAATCTTCCGTAATCATGTAATAAAAGTTTCTTTTATGAGATGAATCTCAGCGAAAAACACTAACAACATCTTAAAAGTTGTATGCAAGCTTTGTGTGATAAATTTATGAGATGGTACCTCAGCTTCCTTGTGGAGTTGAGCCTTGGTGCGGCGTTCATTGATCATGTTTTGCACTGCTTGCCCCTCCATGGACATTCGCACGCGCCGCGCCCTCACACGTGCCTGCACACGAACCAAGGCCTGCATGCACCTCAATGTCACTGCAGCCTGCTTCCTCACAAGTCTACCCCTTACAAGAGCTTGAAGCCTCACCACTCCCTTCAACGCCCTCAATGCCCTTCTTGCCTACAATCATAAAAATCCAACACAACAACCAAATTTCAACAACACATTTTCCAGCAATCATGTAATAATTATTCATTGTCACAATCATCATCATCATTGCAGCAGTCACAACCATTTATAATTATTCATTGTACACTGAGTTGAGTGAATGAAAAAAAGCATGAAATGAAGTGGCGGCACAAGATTTGAGATCCGACATTGACCAGTAACATAGTCAAAACAATGCATATAAAGTGAGTTAGATCCGAATTCAAACCGTTACACATACCAAGAAGGCGCGGAAAGCAGTTTGGATTCGGGTGGCAGCCCATTCTTGCTTGAGGAGTTTGAAATCCTTAGGTGGAGCTCTGACAACTGTGGCCACTGCAGCGGTGAAAGAATCGGAAGCCACACTGCCATAGTCGAAGTCTTGAGATCTGCTCTCCCCTGCAGAAGAACTCTTCCATAGCCTCCACCTCTTCTTCTTCCCCCCCTGAAACCACCCAACAGTTTCTTCCTCGTCAATTGCCACCAAAACAGAAACAGAAACAGTAAAAACGGTTGCTTGGTAGCAAGAAACAACAAACAATCAACTTACAAGTTCGTTCTTGCTGTTAAGTCCGATCAACGCCTTCACCCATTTTCCAGAAGCACCCATTTGGCCGGTGAAACTGTTTGAGGCTAAAGACGCAAACTTTGGCTTCTTTTAAGGCAGGGGGAAATGGAAGTTAATGAAGATGATTGCCTTTGGGTTTGTGATTAATGAGTTGTGAGTTAAACTGAAATGGGTAGTGATGAAAAGAATTATGGTGGAGAGAGAAGAATGTGGTTTTAATGTTTTTGATTGGTCGTGGGTTTGTTTGTGTCGTGCGTGCCGTTTTCCGAGATTTGAAATTCAAACATGAAACGGACAACAGACACGTCTTGTTATCTCCCGCTCCATTGGGACTACGTCGTTTCAGAGATGTGAAGATGTAGTGATTTTGTTGTGTGGGACCCTCTTTATATGGGGAAAGAAAGAGAAAGTGAAAAGGTTTTGGAATGAAGAAAAAGAAAAGAAGAAAAAGAAAGTGAGAGAAAAGTTACTCTGCACCTCAAAGTTTGTAGTTATATCAGTTCCTTTGCTTTTACTCTAATTCGATAATGAATGCAATTAATGATAATATTTAATTTGTGCGTTTTGAATTCAAACAATGTGATTTAAATAGTTGAAGAATAAATTCTACAACTTCAGTTCAGTTATTCTTACAAATGGCTTTTTAACTGTATATTTTATATTCAAATTTTGTTTCTTTGTATGTGATTTGTAAAATTCTAAAATATATGAATGATTGTTTAATTAGTTTTTCTGTCCTAAAAGTATATGTTCCTATCAACAATCAAATAAAATACTAAGGACAGTGAGTCTTATAAAACCATTTTGCATTCAAGTATTACAAACAAAAAATTATAAGTGATATGATATAATAGAACTCACAATAATTAAATTAAATATCATAAAATGAGTCCAGGAAATAATCAAAAGAGAAGAGTTATATTATATAAAATAGTAAGACTTTATTCTTTAAATATTTCTTTACAGATAAAAAAGAAATGATTATTTAACAAAAATTACATAAAATTAATTATCATCGTATATTAAACTAAAAATTGATAACAAATTACAAGAAAAATATAAGTAAAGATTGTATTCACACAAAATAATAAATAAATTACTTTATTCTATTTTGTCTCTAACAAGGTTGTATTTATCTAAATTTTTATTCTTTTATTAGTTTACTTAATATTTTTATTTTGAATATTAAACTAACCATAATTCATGATCTTGATTACAAAGAGATACTAAAAACTGCCTAAACTTTAAATAAAATATTACCAAATTAAAATCCAACATAATTATATACGGAGTGATCGTAGCTCAATTTAATTTATTTTTTACTTAAAAATTATCTAAACTAAATCTAAAAATTAAATAAGATTTAATTTGCTTCCACTTTAATTTAATTATAAAATTAAATTAATGTCTTGTAGTTTGATTTAAATCAATTTTTATGATTTTTATTATTATAAAAATATTAAACATTTTATATAATAAATTTGTTAAATATAGAAATCTATTAATAAAAAATTACTGTAAATAGATATAATTTTATTGAAATCACAAAGGTATTTTGAAAGATTAAGAAAAAGATGTATATTTAAATTGACTTTAATCTTAATTTCTAAACCATGTAAAATTATTGAATGTTATCAGGATTAAAAGAATAAGATTTCTAGAGACTTCTGATCTCAGGTCCATTGAATTAGCATAATTAAAATGAGTCACCTCATTCTCAAATCATAAGATCATTCACTATCCAGACTCGTATCAACTCTACTCCATCTTAAAAAAAAAAAAAAAAAAAAATTATACTGATAAAAACAAAACTGTATAACAATCTCTCAATAATTAATCAAAATATATAACATTATATTTCAACAAATTAATGATTCGGATCAATTCTTAATTTTTATACCAAAATGGAATCAAATCGATTAGCTAAAAAATCAGAACCATCAAATCTAGATATAAATTGGTGTTAATAACTTTTGGATTGATTTTCAATATTTTTTTTCCAACTCTACCATTTCACAGATCCCTATTTATAAACAATAATATTAGTAATTATCCTAACTACCAAATTTCAAGGGGACGACAGCATGTTAAAAACCATTGATATTAAACATATTGTTAATAATTTTTTTAATGTAACTTATCATCTTAATATAACTTTAAAATAATCATTGCAAATTTTTTTTTTGTACATAACAATTTGTAACTGAATTCTTTAAATTTAGAAAACCTTTAGAATTAATCTGACACTTCTCTTTACTTTTTTTTGTTTTTGTCTAAAAAATAGGTAAGATTTTGGCTTTCCAATTTCTATGTTCTTAAAGGGTGAAAAAGAAAAGACATAGAGTGGACCATTTTATTCCAAAGGAGAAATGCCTTTATGTTTAAACTGTTGTTGGACCATTTGATTTGATTTGAAGGGTCAGTGAAAGAGAAAGATGAGAAAAAGAAAAAACAATAAATTTGAATAATGAGTTATTATAGTAATATAAAAAGAACAAAGAAATTTAACTTAACTTTGTCTGGGGCCCTATAATCCAAGGACTTTCACTTTCATCCTCGGATCCTCCTATGCCAGCACACAACTTTATATTTTACGTTTTTATTTAAAGGTGAGAAGGGTAAAAAAAGATAAAAGAAGTACTAAAGATAAAAGGTGAAATAGAAAAATATGTTTGGATTATTTTGAACTAAAAGAATTAAGAAAAAATAAATAAATAATAGAAAGGGAATTCTTTTTTTATTTGAATAATTTCATTTAAAATAATTTTTTACTTATTAAAATCATGTTTAATAATAAAAAATTCAAACAAGTAAAATTATATATATATATATATATATATATATATATATATATATATATATATATATATATATATGAAATGAACATTCAAGTAAAATTAAACACAAGAAAAGAAAAGTATGCACTAACATATATTTTATACCAAACTCACTCTGTAGATTTAAATGGTTTGAAATTCTTATTTTCTAAATACATGTGTTATACATAATTGCGTAATATATATATATATATATATATATATATATATATATATATATATCAAAATTACTAACTTAATATAATTTTATTCTCGTAAACAAGTATTTAATGTAATATACTGGATCTATTATTCGAAGTCGGTCTAGAAAGTTTTCAACACAATTCAGAGATGATCCATAAATCTGTTATTGGAAGTCTCGGTTTAAAGAAGTGAGTCTAAATTTAATTTTTTAGTGTACTTAAGAGATAACTCATAAACCTGTTACTCGAAATTGGTCTGCAAAGTGAGCTCAAATCCAAATTCTCAGCCTAGAAATGACGTTATGAAACTTGAAACATGTACTAATCTAAGTAATCAGTGAAAATTATCCTACTAATGAAGTTAATAATCATGGGTCTTCAAAGACAATGATCAGACCCAAATACTATTCTTACAAATAGAGGGATACCCCACACAAGTATAACTAATGTCCTGCACCCATCTGTTTGTACCCTTTCTGACTTGAGGGTCGAAACGTCTTTTCCCAAACTAAGATTAAGAAGACAACTCATTTAAGAGAACTCTTCCTTCTTCGTGTTTGAAGTTGTCCTCGTCATCCTAACCTACTCGTTCTATCGAGAACACTTAGATTTCTCAAATGACCAACCACAAATTAGATTTTTGACAGTGTAATTCATGTTAAATTATTATTACAAATTTTTAATTTTATTTTTAATCCAATATAATTTTACATATATTTTTATTTATTAAATTCCAAATTCTAAAATATCTGAAACAATATAATTATGAGACATTTAACTCTCTCTCTTGCCTTGATGAAAACGATTCCACATTAATTGTTCTCAAAGTTCTTATGTTGTCATATCTCCTATTGTTTAAGTATTTTTTTTATTATGTAATTGTTTATCTTTAAGATGATACATTTTTAATAACTTTTTAAAATTTAGGTTTAGGCTAATTAATTATAGGATTAAAGTGAATTTTTGTCACATAATTTAAAAGAACAAAGCCAAAGTAAATAAATTATAATACACATTTTAAATTATATTCTTTTAAAAATAATGATAAAGTTTACATAATATTTAAAAATCATATATAAAATAATTATTAATATTTAAATTAAAATTGTTCATGTAACTAATTGAAATTGTTTATGGAACTTTTTAAAATTTATTAGTTACGTCAGTAAATTACTCAAACCATTTTGATAATTGCTTATATCATAAAAACTGATGTAACTATTATTTTTATTTTGTTAATTAATTTTTTGTAACAGTTTTATTTTTCAACTTTTTTTTTCAGGCCAATAATTACTTAAATGACACAGAAACTACGTCAATGACATTAAACGACACAAACATTTTCATGATGCTTCTGATAAACATGGAATGTCGTGATTTGTGCTGCAAAATTCATTCTAACCATGCACTTTCGACTTAATCAACGTCAAATATGTGACCTTCACATAACAAAAGACTCAGATAAACAAAGAAAAGTTTCCACTAACAATACAAATATAACATAACATGAAGAACTTGAAAGAGATTCATAATTTTACTTTTCCCTCCTCACATGTCTTATTGATTATTTCTGCAGAGGGTTTTTGTACAGTGAGGGCACCAGGATTATCAGGATTAATGTAAGAACATTGTCTAGAAAGTGAGATAGAGGTAGACTTTCTAGGATGGTATGCTGAGATTTTCTTCCCTTTGTCTTCATAGATCACAACATCATCTTCTTCATCAGGATTACACTTTCCTCCAAGTATAATTGTTTTCATCCACACAGAATCATCTCTTTTCAACTTCTCTTTGGTCTTCATCCACACAGAATCATCTGCTTTCAACTTCTCCTTTGTTTTCATCCACACAGGCTCACCACTTTTCAACATCCCTTTGTTCCATCCACCACCCTCTTGATCCCAGTTTCTTGCCACTGATAAACTCCTTGGAATCTTCCTGGTCAGATTAAAAGACAACCTACGTTCAGAAGTTGCTCTTTTCACAAATTTAGGGTTCACTTGAGGGTGCTGCTGCAGTGCTGGGGGAAGAGGTAACTCCTTTACCAACATGTAATTGTTTTGTGTTTCTGCTGTGTTCTCGAACGTTGTTCCCTCTGAGGTACTAGGATGTTCATGTTCTAAGGAGGTTGTTGGTGGGGTGGTAGATTCATTCAAAACATTTCTCACTTTATCTGAATCATGGTCAGACATTGAGGTAGGTTGTGATGATTTTTTCCGAATCCGCACAATGCACAAGGCTGTGATTATACTAATGCTTGTGGCCAATCCAACCATGCAGAATGAAAAATAAAGAAATGGATCTATCAATGTGATGTTATTCTCATTAGGGACTCTTCTTCCCATAACTTTGGAATTTGATCTGAGATTTCTTCTACCACTAGATCACTGTGATCTATGCTCTTATGCTCTCTTCGTCCATGATTATAATGACTTGTTTCTTGCCATATATGTTCTAGGAACTACTGTGATACAGGAACTTCATTCACAGAAATAGAATTCATGAAATGAAATTTCTAGCTACTTTGTTTTTCATTGATCAGTTGAGGAAAACCGAATATGAATGCTTGAATATAGGAACTGAGGGGAAAGAAATGAAAATGAAAAGACAACGACTAAACATGGAAAGTTTCTTTCATTGGTTTAGGTTTAATCTAATTTCTGTTAATTTTCAAAATAAAATTCAACTCTCTGAGTTCTTATGCCATTCATATTGCATTTTGTACTTTTTTTGTACTTTGCGTAAAATATATTCTCAAATTATATACATAAATATATAATAACTTTTCTTGTTTAGGAGCACATTTTTAAACTTTTGTTTCTTGATTCTTAAGTAGATTTTAATCTATAAATTAAGTTAATTTTTCTATTAATAAATAAGATTATTGATTAAAAAAGTAAGTTATTTTTCTGTAAATAAAAAAGATGATGTTTCCCACTCTTGCCTTTATAAGTCAACATTCCAATGATTTTGAAAAGTTGCAAATACTACAAAACAGATCCTCCATAGTTGACAAAAACAAATTTCAGATTACGTCATGGCTCGGTTCCAATTTGTAATAAAATAATGGTGTTCATATTTACCCATCCAAAATATTCACTTCTTTATATTAAATTTTTTCTCTTCGCATCTTCTATTTATTTCCCCCATCTTTCGTCCATTCACCTCTTATAATTAAAAAAAATGTTAACTAATTATGTGCTTTTAGTCCTCTATATTTTAATTGTGTGAAGTCAAAGTATGAAAATTTAATTTTTTATATTTTCATTGTCAATTTTTCCAAATTTCGCAATTGTCACATGTCTTATTGATTATTTCTCATTCACATTATAAGTCAATATGATATTAGTAAAGATATACAACCATGTAAATTTATATTCATACCATTTACAAAATTCTTTAAATATATTACATTCAAATAAAAAGATAGGTAGTTAAAAGTATCGACATAAATATTTGGACAATTTAAAAAAAAGAATTATGTTCCTCATTATATAGGATCATCTACTTCTTCTATATCAACACAGAATCATAGTATATAATATATTAAAAGATGACACAAATAACATATTCGTAAACTAACTCAAATCAATTAATATATCAAAATAAATAATCATTTAAATTTACTCTATCAAAAATATCTATCTAACTCATTTCCTTAATTCAACACATTCACTTGTAAATATGGATGACTTTCAAAAGATTACATGATTAAGTACTAGCATCTAAGACTAATACATGTCTAATCTATTAGTATGTTCGGTTATCAGACTTCATCACTTTTTTCTTTATGCAAAAAATAATGATTTGTGTTTGTTCTATGACAACAGTTGACGAGTATGTTTCTAGATGTATTAGTAACCAAAAGATTATTTTTCTTCTGTCTATATGAGTGATTAGGAGTGCTCAAAGTCCAAGTAAAACAACCACTTTATGTCTCAAGGCCTCAACAAAATTTAATACGCTTTAGGCTTAAAAAAATTTAATACTAATATATTATTATAAAATAAAAAATATTTAATTTTAAAATTATACTAACAAAATTTTAATTAAAAATTTAAATATTTTAACTGACTTTAAGGTTACATTGGTGCTATAAATATTATTTAATGACTTTAAATTTATATTGGTACTATAAATACTATTTAATGAATAATATTCTTGAAACTTTTTTATAATAAATTAATAATATTGCAACCCATTGATATTATCTCTTTATATGTCTTATCATTGTTAGACTCTTCCACTTCTCTCCTCCTTTCTTCACTTATCTCCTTTCTTCCTCTGTCTCTCTTTGTTTCCAATTTCAAATTTCTTTCATTTCATATTCCATCATTCTATAATGTGTATTTATGTCCATGTATTTACTTGGAGACTTGAGCAATAGATTGATTGAAGAAGAGTTTCTGTTCACTTTTGTTTCTTTTGAGTGCATCAATATTAGCTAAAAATAATATGAGATTGTTCAATTGATCCCAATTTTTTTTATTTTTCATTATTGTTTAATTAATCTTAAAATGTGCAAATTAAGGAAGAGAATTTAGAAGTTACAAATTATATTTAAAGACATACCAAAGGACATGATCCAAAGATAATATAATGTCTTAATAAGAGACTTGAGGATCAAGCTTATTGTCTTGACAATTAGGTTTTATCTTTTTAACTTAAACTTATTTTATATACTTATAAGTTATATTCAGTGTGATATATATTATAATTTTTAATTTTATATAAAAATATACAAATATGGTAACTAGAAAATTTGAATCAGGTTATTCAAAACTTCAAAAAAAAAAGAGTTGAACTTTTGGATGAATCACAAAAAGGAGCTATGGATAAATTTATAAAAATAACAACAAAAATGAATTAGAAAATATAGGTGATTTAGGTGAAGATACCAATATAAATATAGGTGAAGACAAAGATTAAACGGATTAGCTTTATTGTTTATTGAAAAAAAATAAATGAAATTAATTATGATAATTTTGCATCACAAAAAAACTTGAATATTTAAATTAATGATTAAAATTAATTTAATACAATAGGTTAATGTTAATTAGATGTTTAAAATTAAATTTAAAATTTATAAATAATAAAATTGATAGTTACAAATTAATTATTTTAGTCCCTGAGAGTCACTTAACTATTAAGTTATTAGTTTGTTTATAATTTTATTAAAGTATAGGTAATTTATACAATATTTTAGGAAAATTGTAGGAAAATACATAGTTTATATGGATAGGAGAAATAAGATGTATTGTAATATGTTTGGGGTGACATTGTATGTTTCTGTTATACTAATTTTATTTACATTAAGTATTATTCATACACTCATTGAGCGAACCATAGTTCTTGCTTAATATTTAGTTCAAATGGTTAAACATTAATCATTTGAATTAAATCTTGATTTGTTTGATTGGAAAGTTTGAGAAAATTGTTTTTCATAATTTATTAATGTGCACACATTATGCTTAAATTTGTTAAAATTTCGGTTCAAACCATTTTGTATTATTCTTTGGGTGCATACTTGATTGTGGTGTTTTGTGACCACTTTTATTTCATATACTTCAAAGACCAATGCAAAGTGTTGCTAAAATTTTGTCAAATTTAAGATGATAAATTTTGTTTGTACGTGTTATGGAATTATGGAAAATGTTTTTCCCAATGAGTAGGGTCTCACCTTCAATTACAAAAGTGGGAATTTTATATTACAAGATTAATGATGTTGGAGTTTGTACTGTACGTAGTAATGGATCAAAGTTGGATGAATGCATATCATGTTAGTGAAGACAATTTGGTCGCAAAAACAAAAAATCTATCAATGAGACATATTATTGTTCTTGCCTTTGTTGTTTGAATGAGATACATCAAGATTTTGGAGAAATATGTGATTACTTGTTCTTCTTTGATATAGTGAAAAGTTATACAATATAGATTTGTAATTTGTTATAGAGAAATATTAGATATTTATAATATGTTAAGAATAACATAAAATTTTGAATAAGGGATGAATGATCATTTATGTGACATTTGATGTTGAAATTTAAAATGTTTAAAGCCTTATTTGAGTATTTATTTTGATGTTGGAAATGTTCTTCAATGTTTTATGTTGTGAATTGAGTTATTGGTGAAAATTGAATGATTATATGTTATTTGAAAATGTAGAGATATTAGATTTTTATAGATTGATATGTAAATGTTATTTTTGATGTTGAAGACGTTTTTGAATGTTGTGGAATGTGAAATTTCTAAATCATATGTACTGATGTGAATAATTGAATTAGTACTGTGACTTGATTGTGGATTAAGTATTGACACCTTTAACATATATCTTCAGGTTTCACCGACGTAGACTAAGATATCAAATGACGAGAAATTGATGAGGGAGTTTATATGTAGACTAAGATATCAAATGGCGAGAAGTTGATGAGGGAGTTTATATGTAGACTAAGATATCAAATGATGAGGGAGTTTATATGTAATACCCTAGAAAATAGCTATAGAATAAAAAAACTAACCTAGAATTAGTTTTAGAGAGATGGTGATTCTCATAAGAATGAAATTGTATATTTTAAAGAAAGAGAGAGAGTTGGTAGTTTTTATAAACATAATATTTTCTTAGAGATAATTGATTCTTTAAATAAATATTCAGGTGTTATATAATATCTTAGAGATAATTAGTTATTTAAATAAATATTCAAGTGTTATCTTATTTATCTTTAAAACTAATTCTAGGTTAGTTTTTTATTCTATAGCTATTTTTTAGGATATTACATTATACACATCGGTATTGCTGGTAAACACTAGGTGTTGGATGTTTGAACTTATCCCAATCTTTTCTATTAGATTCCTTGTAATCTATGTTTGCTGCAATAGATTAGATTGGCATTGGCCTAGTTCCAATCCTTTGTCAAGTCACTTAAAAGCAGCCTCCCTCCTCATTTGCTGCATTTGAATATTTGATTAGATGTTAGTCTTTAGTAGAACCTACTTAATACGAGTCTTCTGAAAGACATGTTGAATATCTTGGTGTATGGATCTAAATATGATCTATACGGTTTGTTGATATTGGTTTTGGAATGAAATTGAAATTTGATAATTGATATATGAACTTGGTATGGTTATGTTTGTACATGAATTATAAATTTTAATTGTTTTATTTTACCTACACTTTCTTATGTTAAAATTTACGTTAACTTATCCTTATTATATTAACTTAAAATTTTATATTATAAATGTTAAAATTAAAATTTGGTCATTTATATATAAACTTGATATATTTATATTTGTACATGAATTATAAATTTTAATTATTTCATTTTAACTACACTTTTGCATGTTAAAATTTTACATTAACTTATCCTTATTTTTCTACACTTTCTTATGTTAAAATTTTACATTAACTTATCCTTATTTTTCTTATTATATTGTGACCTACAAACTATATACATACAAATACAAATACAAGTACTAAAATATCTTAAAAAATGTCTATACTTCTATTTTGATTTTTGTTATTTGATATAGATACATCTGTATAATAAGTATATAATAAGTTTTTTAAAATATTAGGTGAGTAAAAATTAATACTTTACCTTTAATATATATTTTGAGATGTTACAATTTACATTATTAATTAATTATCAATTATCTTTGAAAACTATTAACTTTTATAGTGATTATATTTAAAATACTATTTAAAGTTATTTTTAATTGAACAAAATTTTAAAAATGTTAATAAAAGACAAGAATTCAATATTTTTTTCTCTCATAAATTACTAAAATTACATTTTATCGATATTTTAAAACTTTTTCATTTTTAATAAATTATTATTTTTTTATCCTAGAGTGTTATCTAAAAGAATTTTTCATATTTCAAAATTTATCTAAACAACTTTTAATGTAAAAAAAAAACAAAACTAAAATATTTACTAGAGACAAAATAATTCGAAAAATATAAGAAAATGAAATCAAATTCCATGATTATTAAGACAAAAACCTATTTAATTAAAAATAATATATATTATGGTCACAAACATTTTAATTTTACTGAACTAATGAAACAAATATCATGGTTTGTAAATAGCACCAACCATCAATTTTAAAATTTTGAACTAGTATCTATCACATCATTGAACAATCGCATGATTATTTAAGCTTAAAAAAATTTCTAATCTCTTACCTATAGCAATCGCAACTACAACTTTTTTTCATTTTCTTTTTATTTTATTTTATCATTATTTAAACAAATTATCTATTTTTATTATTATAAAAAATATAAACTAATGTATCCCTCTTTGTTGTAAACAATTGTTGTCGTTCTTCTTTGTTGTTCCGGTGCTCTTGGATTTCCTCTGAAACAAATTCATTATCATCATCTCCAACATAATCTTCAAATTAACGGAGAAAAAATGGAACAAGATTTCCCCAAAAAGATTTTCAAGAAACTCTGTGTCTTCTGCGGCAGCAACGCTGGTAACCGCCAAGTTTTCAGTGACGCCACCATTGAACTGGCCAATGAACTGGTCAGCTTTCTTTTGTAACACTCTTTTTCTTCTTATCTTCCTCTATTTGTCATCAAAAACACATCTTTTGCCATAAAGGGCATTTGGGTACGTAGTTGTCAGAAAATGTTTTTTTTTTCTTCTTTCTCATTTTTTCTTGATAACAACCTTCTGCAGGTACATTTATTGCTCTGGGTTATTGGTTTGATGAAAAGATAAAACTTAGATGCATTTCTTAAAAAAAAAAAAAAAAAAACTCAGTACTTTTTTGCCTGTCAAAATTGAAAGTTTAACAATATATAAAGGTCAGCATATATTACAGAAGTAAAACTTCAATTTTGATTCGAATGTTGCAAGTTCTGTGATTAGTTCTTTTAAGGGTGCTTGACTTTTTGGTGTGTCACATAATGACAAAGTGTGATGTTCAAAATTTGGTTCTTTTGTTTTCTGATATGTGGAGGGAATAATTGAGCTTCACTTTTGTCTTTATCTGTGTTTTGTGTTTTATTCTATGGAGTGAATTACAGGTTACGAGGAACATTGACTTGGTGTATGGTGGGGGAAGTGTTGGGCTGATGGGCTTAATATCCCAGAGAATGTATGATGGAGGCTGCCATGTTCTTGGGTATGCTAAAGCAACATGCTTTGTTTTGTAGAGTCTATCATGGATGCTCTATTCATTCACTATGCAAGCCTGTTGTTATTGGTTTAATCATGTTGCCTCACTCTTTGTTTATTTGTCTTTTCCCTTGTTTTCCCCCTCTCTACACATACAGCGTTATTCCAAAGGCTCTCATGCCTCTTGAGGTATTTGTGCTGCTACCTGTTCAACTGTTAACTTTAATATTCTGTGCCAGATGTTTTTATGTGTACAGTTAAATAGAGCATTGGAAATGAACTGCTTCATGTTTCATATTGGTTTATGTTTGGGATTCATGTGATGATTTGGAGTCAAAGATACCATCTTTTTGGAAAATTACTTTGAATTGGAGTCAAAGAACTTAGAAAAAGGTCTTTTATTTTTGGAGGGGTGGGGTTATTATTGTATTGTGTGCTAAGCTAAGTTTTCTTAGAGTCTATTTGGACACAAAGTCAAAAAGGGTTTCAGACATTTTCTCTACTAAAGAAAAAGTCCTATATTTCTTGTTGAGAAGCTCTTAAAAGCAGTTCTAGCTTATATCCAAATAAGCCCTTAATAGCACTTCAAATCTTTTACTTTGTATAATGACTTAGTTGAGAGAGAATTTGTTGTTTCTTAGTAAGTTGTAATTGGTTATTTTGACAGATATCAGGTGAACCAGTTGGTGAAGTGAGAATTGTTTCAGATATGCATGAGCGTAAAGCTGCAATGGCTGAAGAAGCTGATGCATTTATCGCTCTACCTGGTAGTTACAAGAACAACTTTCAAATAGTTTTTTAAAACATTGATGATTTCATATTAATATTGCTAAAGATGTTCTTTTATATACTGAAATTTACTATTTTGGTGTAGTGGATTTCTGTACTGAATGCATAGTACTTATTGTTTCTTTCTTATATCTGTTCTTGACTAATAATTAGGAGGATATGGAACAATGGAAGAGCTGTTGGAGATGATAACTTGGGCCCAACTTGGAATACATAAAAAACCGGTAACCTGATATGTTACAGAGTAGTATAAAATCTTTTGTATACTAATATAATCATATGTTAACTCAGTACCATCCTGTACAGGTTGGTCTACTAAATGTTGATGGTTACTACAACTCGTTGCTTGCTTTGTTTGACAATGGTGTTGAAGAAGGCTTCATTAAGCGTGGTGCTCGGGATATACTTGTTGCAGCTTCATCAGCCAAAGAACTTTTGATGAAAATGGAGGTCTGAGTCTAACTATGTGTTGCTACTTTTAGCTTAACATGTGAAAGGAAACATCAGTGAATGTCTAATACAAAAATGCATTCAAATTGTAAACTGATGAAAAGTAGATTGATTTACTAAACTCGTAAGAAAAAAATTAGTTCAACACGTTTGATGGTATATTATAGGAGTTCTGCTAAGGCTGTTGTAAAATAATCAGTTAAAGAGTTGCCATTGGATACCTAAAATAGACCATTGACAAGAGAGCCTTTAACTTTCTATCTTTACTGACTTGGCTCTGAAAATAGATTGGAGATCATATTTTGCTCCATATTTCATCACTTTCAAGGCACTTGGCTGTGTGAAATTTGACAAATTGGATTTTTCTGTTTTCCTTCTACTTGTAAACATAGATAGTATAATTATCTTCAAGCCATATTCCAACTTTCAAAGTCTTAAAAAAATGCTTGTATGTAACATTGGTTTTGAAGTGCTGTGTTCTTTCTTTCTTCTTTTTGGCCTGTTTTGTGTGAACGAAATGTTTAGACTGTAGTCTACTGTTACTGTGTTGATTATAGCTCTAAATTCTAGATTTTCTTTTTTGCAGCAATATTCTCCTTCCCATGAACATGTAGCCCCTCATGAGAGCTGGAAGACAAGGCAATTGGGTAATTATGCAGGACAGAAGAATACAGAATGAGTCTTTGATTGGTTTAACACCTTTCAAAAAAAGTTTTTGATGCAACTCTTCATCACTTGAAATGTATACAAGGGATCCTGTGGATGGGGCCATGTGTTATTTGTTACTGTGCATTGATTTTTTGAAGTTCTGGTATACGTGATTTGCTGTTTTGCATCATTTCATTTATGGTCAATTGAGTCACTGTGAGAAAGTCATGTTTGCTTGTTACATAACACTGTTTAAAGGTTAAAAGTGCCTTGAAATAGCAAATACATGATGAATAGCATTTTCATGGCAAAATCTCAGTTGTGCTTATGGGCTGGCATGTGGCTCCACTATGCAGTGCCAAAATTTGACAATGTGGGTGAATCATGGACAACAACACTTTTTGTGAAACCTGAAGACTTTACTTTATAATTGACATTTTCTATGGTACCATAGAAGAAACTAGGGTCATTTATTTCCAGAACTGGCAATCGTTATAGTCCTCTTTTTTTTGAAAAAAATAAAAAAGCAACTCAAGTTCATTTTCTTCTCTTTCTGGGCAGAAAAGTCTTCAAATGTCTACCTATTAACATTCTGAACGAATGCTGCTAGGATAATTGTCATAATTTTGGTTTAACTAAACTTATATCTTTGGAACAAAGATATTCGACAAGTTTAGATTATTAAAATCTATCCAAAAAAAATTTAGATTGGCAAAATATAAATGGTGTTTCTGTCTATTGCATTACTGGACTTATCTTAACAGAAACTGTTTAGTGTATAAATTTTTTAATATAAGGTCAACTAATTGAAAATTGTCACAGATTTGACTTTTAAAGTATCAAACTAATTTAATTAAAATATAGTGTAAATTATCTTGTACACTATCACGTTTCAGTGCTGAAGCAATTTTGTAATAGCCAGTCCCGTTGACAAATGTTGTGCTTTCTGGTGCAAGTTGGCCATATTTGAAGGTGCCAACAATGTGGAATAGGATTCTCTAGGATTTAGACATGTGAAATGTTTACTTCTGGTTACTAATTTTCGTCATGAATTTTTTCCTGTACTGTATTTCCAAGTCTTTGTGCTTGTTACTGTAGACCAATTGTTTTGGCTAAAGCACAAAGTCCAGTGGAGAAAGCTGTTCTTTTTCCATTTATGCTTTCCTTACCATTCCAAAGTTATGCATAACTACAATTTCACACCAAAAAAAAAAAAAGTTAAATAAATAAAAATAAAGACTCATTTTATGAAAATGTTTTATTCTTTTCTTAGTTGTTCAATTTTGTACTCAATCATGAGATACAACATCTTGATGAATTATGGCATACAGGAAGTAAGAACTTCTGAAATCTTCCTTTTATGTCATCCACTCCTTAAATTTGCAAATATGAACAGTGGTATTGAAGTAATTTGTTAGAATAAATTCTTTCCTTAGCAGACTATCCTAACAAAGAGAAGTAATAGCAACACCTATTGATAAAAACATATTGAAAAATACAAAATCATGTATTTTTGCCAACGGTAGAATGTGCTAAAAGAAATAAAATATATGTAATTTAACATTTCTTTTCTAACGAAGCAACACCTATATACATGCAAAGAGCACCACTGCACTAGTGCACAAGAATAAACTTTTCTTTATCAAACTATGTTTCAGTGCAAATAAAACAAATTCTGTATGTTGGTATGCTACATCACTGTCATATACAATCCTTGAAAACAAAAAATAATGGAAGTTCATGAAAAGTTTCTACAAGGTGGCCTCAGAAGTTAACAAATATTTCATCATAATGTGTGAATAGCAAATGAATGATCAACAAAATATCACTAAGCAGCCACTATACTCGTACAATACACCCTGGCCTTGCCAATCGGATTAGAAAGCAACTTAATGCTCAGATATCCAAGGAAGCATGAAGGAACTAACATGACCAGCACATGTCAAGTCAAGCTTTTTCTTTGGAAGATGATGATAGTAAGTGATTTAATGTTGCTGCTTGAATGATAGCACTTGGACTTGGTTCCCTCACACGGGAAGAAGTGGTTCTTCTAAGGACAAAATTCTTATCCACATTGCTTCTTTTTGGCCTCGAAGAACAAGAAAGAAATCTCACTAGCCGTGTTGAACCAACGAGTAAAATCACACCCACAATAATAAGTAGCCTGCAGCACAGTGTTTCATATGAATAAAGAACATGAAGATTTCCATTTTGTTTGAGAAACATGAACTACTAGATATTAGGGTCTTTCTAAAATAGTTTTAATCTACGTTTCCTATAATGGTTATCTAGTTAAGTTTATTCATCATCCCAAATAATGACTGGCTGAACAAATTAGATGAAAGCTGCAAAATGTCTGTAGCAGACAACTAAACATGATGTAGCTTCTTCTGGATGGAAAGAAGTATTGAACTGCTGGTGTTTGTTTCTGCATTGTTTGATGTAAGGAATATTGGAAAGCAATGGACGTGAAATCTTTTAACTTCAATCCATTGGCAAGATCAATTAACATGAGAACCACAGTTTCATTCTTGTTTAATGGAATGACTAAGAAATTGATAAGAACCATTAGAGAATCACCACAAAAGCTAGTTGTTGTAGTCCGAGAGCATAAATCCAACACCAGAATCTCATACTTCCAATGCAGGACTCAAGTTCCATACCTTGCAATTGGATCCTAACATTGTTGTAGTCAAAGAGCCCTAGGCCTTAGAACTTCCCCCCCTCATACTATTCTATTCCAAAAGCATGAATGTTGTTATGGACTCCTTCAATCTAAAAGTTCAACTTGCATACTATTCCAAAAGCATGAATACTCAGCTACTCTTGAGTCCTCTTTCCTTTAACTATGCATGCATACTTATTCTGTGTGTAGAGAAAAAAATGGAAGATATGCATTCTCATTTGGCCTTTTCCATTGTTCTGAAAGAAAAAAATAATCTGTAAAACACAGCATAACATCTTATGTTACCATCCAAGAAGAAGTGCCAAGCGAGCTTTTGGTTCCGAAGGAAGTCGTTCACCCAAAGCAAACATCCCAGCAAGAACACCAGTCAAAATTGATGCCACAGCTGCACATGTAGAAACTACAATAGCCCTCCCATGCTTTAGACCGCGTGTCTGCAGGAGAAGGGAAGATAGTGATTATTTAGAGAGTTTATTGTCTCTGAAATTGGCACTGTAGAACTTTGCTTGGACAAGTGTCTCAGAAGTTTGACTGAAAAGGGTTTAATTTCCCTCCATGGCATGCCTAAAGGGTGTAAACGGTTCTCGTGATAGTAGATCATATAAAAGTGCTCTTAAAGAATACCTGGTAGTAAAAGCCTGTGCCACTACAACAGACACTGAGCATGATGCACACAGGAGCCAACAGCTTGGGAAAACCTTGATCCAGGAATAGAAATCCCATCTTTGATATTACAGATGACATCCTGCATTTAGGTGAGAACAAAATTTGATGTAAATGTTCTGTTATCTGTCATGCAAATAGCAATGGTGTTCAATAATTCTAAATTTCTAATTAAGCCAAGTTTAGCCTCCAAGAAAAAAATTAGCTTATGAAAAAAATAGCTAATATAAAACAATAATAAGCTATACAAATGGCTTCAGACATGGCATAACTGCAAAAGCAGCTACATAAAATTGTCAAAAGTAAGATGATGTTGATGATTAACAACAATAATGCTTAATTGTTTTGTTTCAGGCAACCGTTAATTTAATTGTCAGAAGTAATCCTGATATTAAGCAGTTGAGGTATAAGAAAAGTGAGAAATATCTGAACATGAATGGAATACATAAAAAAAGTGAATAAGGAAGCAAAAGTACCCAAACAAAATACCGGATTCCAAGCCATAGATGATTTCCTCAACGACATCATATTCCATCTGTATAACTTAAAAATGTCAAGTGATAAAAGAGAAGAAAACAACATGGCTCATAAACCACCCTTAATTGCTGTTCAGATGAAAATAAATATGTAAATCTAAAAGGCTTTCCGATATGGATAAATCATGAATACCATTTCTTGTTCTCTTCGTTGACTCTTGCATATTCGAACCCACCCATTAAGCAGTATCTGTACAAATTTTTCTAACAATTAAATTAAAAACACTTGATTGCACTGGTGATTGGTGAACTCATAATCTCATTCAGATAAGTCACTAAATCCTGTGCAAACCATTAATATATTGCAATGTAAAAAAATAGTCTTCTAATAATGCTATCAGCAAAATGCCTTCACATTGCATTGACTTGGCAAGGAAGTTAGTGACTATGACATGCATAGATTCAAGAATAAAGGAGTAGTTTTCAATGAAAATGACTAGGAAAATTTGACTGCCTCACAATCAAATAACAAATTTACTTTAAAGACATATATAACATTAGGCGTAAAGGGCGGCATCAGAATTCTGCATTTTAAATGCACCACATTGAGGGGGAAATAACATCCCATGAACATAGGTGGTAAAAACAGTATATCAAGTAATCAGATGACGTTTTCCTCATACAAATAACAATTATGATTTTAGAAATATATGCAACTTCATGCATGGATTATATGCCATTTCTTAAGCATGATACTTGGCATTTATACACATTAGACTCAAGGCCAAATGTACGTTTGGCATCCACACCATGCATAGGTTTCCAATTAATACTAGAATACCACTATGCTTCTTTCACAATGATTCAAATATTTCGTCACAAACATTGTTACTATATCAAAATCAAAGGATGCAAACATCTTCCCTAACTTGCCATGATGCCAAACTTATGAATGCTAAATATATCTGATCATAAAGGCACTTGACTGTAAAATAAGTTGATTCATAAGACAAGGTACCTACAAACAAGATGAAAACAACAAATGCCAACCCTGGTATGTGAAAAATAGATAGAGCAACCACCCCATGATCCTCACCTCCAGCACCAACTCCTAGGCATAGAAAAACACACGATACTTAACCAATTTGTATCACGTAAATACAAAAACACATCAATACAAAGACCCTGCAACACAAACTTAGTTTTCTTAGCAGCCATGTAACAAAAGGAGGAAAAATCCAGAAATTTTCAGTCCATTGCTCAGGTGCACAAGACAAAGGAGTTTAATACAATAAATAGTACACATAAATAAATGGTACACCAAATAATTTATTATATGTAGATCTGAATTCTGAACTACGCCAATAGCTAAAAGAATCATCACTCAATCAAAACGAACATAATGAGCTATAAAAAAACTTATAACTTGTTTTTATGATTTCAATACACCTTTTTGTTGCAAAGTTATCCCCCTCCCCTCCCAACAACATTTGCTTGTCGTGGACTTCAAATGAAGCAGAATAAGGTAAACAATAAACAAAATGCTCTCTGGTAAATTATAAACTTAATTTACCTATTGTGCCAAAACCTGCCAATGTGATGCCAACCCAGTCAACAGCATTCATGACTTCCTTGAGATAAAAATGGGAAAAGATTGATAGAATTGCTAGTCCACAGCCAGAAACCGGTTGGATGACAGAGACCTATAATGTATTTAACATAAGAAAATCACCATAACATTGTCAACAACCTAAGCAAAACACTAGATGAGAGGGTTCCAAAAAGCCCTTCAAATTTAGTGTCAATTTTTTTCCTTCACCACATAGGACTTACTGGGGCCAAAGACAATGCCCTTAACATCAATAATGCCCCAAATATATCCACTAGAAAACCTATCACCCAGGTTCTGTTTGAAGCATATGACCTTATGACCTGCAAACACAATGGAATCAATAACCAAGCATCACTTCAAGCACACATAATCTTAAATGAAAAATAAAAAATAAAAAAAAAAAGGTGATCTTGGTATTTATCCATTCCCACTCAATCATACACATTGATGGAAAATATTGAATTTTACATTGACACCAAATAAACACAGCAATAGAAACTAAAAACAGATTTCAAAAATTCAAAGACACCCACATGGTTCAAATAGCAACTTATTCAAAAAAAGGTTAGATCTTTAATAGAAACCAAAACAAACCAATTTACAACACACAGAAAAAATGGAACTTTAGACATGCTTTGAGTTTGAAAGAAAGAGGTGGAAGAATGATAGTGCCCTTCTTCTGAAGGATCTTTCCGATGTTGTTTCCGGCGGTGGCAGCCACCGTCAACAGAATAGATTCCCACATGCCACTGTCTAAAATGTTTCAACTTTCCTTCCTCGTTGCTGCACTGCTCCTAACTCCTTAACGATCTGTGTTAGACTGTTACTTTCAACTTCAAGTTTCATTTGTTATGCAACCTAAGCAACCAATCATAGTATTTCTTGTTAATATTATTTAATATATCTACTAGTGGGTGGATTTGATAAACTTAATACTAAACTTCATAATTTGAGATACAGAACTGAGGAATTCTAGAAGATGAAACTAAACGAAATTAACTTTTCCCAAATTTTTGTTGCTTAGTTAAATCACAGTTTCATTTTACCATAATTATCTAAATTGAATAAAATTGGTGAAAGTTAAGCTCATCTTATAGTATAAAGAGTAAGTTAATAAACGTGAGGATCTTGTTAATAAGTAATCACATATATTTTTATAAATACTTTTACAAGCATTCATAGAAATTTTAGAATTAAAAAATAAGTAAATTTTGAACATGAAACACTACAAAAGAATCATAAACCAAGCAGAGCATAGAATTTTACTTATAAGAAACTTAATGCAAAAGCAATGGCATATTCTCCATCCGGTTGGTGGTGCTAGAGGAATGGTCCCATATGACCAAGGACTTGAATGATTTTTATTCAGATTCTTTTAATTTAAAAAACTATTGCGATACTTCTTAAACATTACATTAGTCATTCTAATTGTTTAAAAACTAAAGAATTTGCATAATGTCATGAAATCTTAGAAAGGGTTGTTTTAATTCACTGTATTTCTTTATTGGGGTGGAACTAGGAAAATGAAAAAATATGTATAAAAAATAAGAAATATGATAGAAAACATGAAGAATACAACTAAAAATAAGAAGAAAAATTGCGATGAAAGTAATACGAAAAAAAAGTAAATGTGGGTTAAGTATTATTTTTGGTGAATTGAGGATACTTTCTAACGAGACTATAACTAGTTTGTAGAAAATTTGTCAAAGTACACTATTTAATTAAATATTTGTTACATACATTGTACAAAAAAATTATATTCACCTAAGATGATTTAATATTTCACTCATATAAAAAAATTTAAAAAATGTATATTTTAAGTATATTAAAATATTAATCGTTCAATCAAATTCTTCCATTTTTTTATACAATTGGTACAAAGTGATATTCATTATTTATTCATAATTCAATAATTGAATGAATTAAAATTATATTGTATTTAAAATTATTTAATAGCGTAATACTTGTTGTAAGCTACATTGTAGTAAGTTATATTATTATCATTTCATGTGCCTTTATTTATTTATATAAGAATAAATTAAAAAGTTTATTTTTTTTTCTTGTCTGGTCTCGCATCTTTAAAAAAAAAATAGTTTACTTCTTTGCATTAAAAAAAAGTAAAAGTGGGTATTTTGTCGTTTTATATTATCTAAAAATATATGACGATTAAATCATAAAATATAGGTGATTTATGATATATTGTTGAAAGATATAAATAATTTAAAAAAGTATAAAAAATTTAAGAAAGAAATAACATTGTTATCGGAGTAAAATAAGATATATAAATAATTATATCAAGGTAATTTCCTTCCTATATAATTATAAATTATGAATTTAACTAATATCATAGTTAATTAATAGTATGAGTGGAAGCATATGACTAAAAAAGTTTAAATGCATGAAAGTTAAGTATTTGATCATGTGAAAGTTTGAAAGATATTTTGTACCAATTTATATTCGCCATGAAAATTTATTAATCAAATAAATAACATACTTGAGAACATATGACAAAAAGTTATTTGGAATGTGTTGATGTCTGCTTCCCATTATTCCATTTTGCTTTGTTGGAATGTAGCAACACAATTTGTTTATTATGAAAATTCTTTTCAATCTAAAGAAATCTTTCATCATGAATTCAAATCCATAATTGGACCTCATATTACTTTGGTTTCAAATTGATTTTCTACCAAATGAATGAAAGTTTGCACAAGTGACCTGACTTCCCTTTTGGATTTTAATAAAACAATTCAAATATAGGAACTATAATAATGAAGAATGGCTAAGAAATATTTGTGATGATATATGGAATTTATTGGAAATTCTAAATCTATGTGCATTAACTCTAAGATTATGGATGCTTTAACTATATTACGTATAAGTAGGATAATTTTCTTTGCTATAACTTTTATTAATAGACTTGGAAATATACCAACATTGTTGATGTAAAACAATTGAACTATTTTTAGATAAAGATTCTGGTAAAAATTGTCAAATATTAGTATTGATGATTGTTTGAGGTTGTTCACTAGTAAAGAATGACTTGTTTTTGGAACTTATCCTATCTAATAATTTGGTTTCTTAAAAATTTTAGGTAAGGCATCAAATAAGGTAATAATATAATAGAAATTAGAAATTAATTTTGAAATATAAATGAGATTGAAATTAAATTTTGAGAATATAAGATATGATGGACAACCATATATTAGAAGAAAATTGAACATTATAGAAAAAAGGTGAAGTCATCCAATTTTTATCTGAAATTTTAATGTCATTGAATCTTATTGTAAAATAAGTTTTGAATTGATCTAACGAAGGGTAAATATGGTGGATTGCTCCTGAATCAATTATCTAAAATGTGTTTAAAAAATAATAATCAGTGAAAGTGTTTAAAATTTGGCTATGAAGTTTAAGTTCAAAAGTAAGTAAATTTACATTATCTGAAATATAGGAATTGAGACTTGTAATTTAGGAGTGTATCTCTCTTATTCATTATAGCCATATAGGATTCATTATACCCATGTAGGAATTGAGACTTGTAATTTAGGAATGTATCTTTTTTATTTACTATGCCCATAGATAAAGTAACCTGGAGAGTTATTGGAGAGTTAAGGATGAGGATAAAGCGAAAACAAAAATTTCATGCTAAAGTTTTTCATAGTATTGCAACAACAGATATCGCGATGGGGATGACGATTTGAAAAAAATTAATAAAAATAATTTTGTTTTTAAATCAGAGGGATTGCCATTATAGTTTTTTATAAAAAACTATGGAAAAATCGAAAAAAATGATAAAATAGGTTTGCAAAAATCAGATTTCGGGTTTGAGAGTCGGTTATGTGTGGAAAAGGTATTAACATCCCGACAACACTCATCCTAAGACGATACCTTTAATTAATTAAATAAAACGAGTGTGGTTTTAAAAATTTTTATTTTCCAAGCCAGAGGCAAAAATGAAAATAAAACAAACAAAGATATTTTTTTAATTTTTAGACGACCCGACAAGGTTTAATCTTGCTCCTACGTATTTCTACCAGGGTGGAAAATCGAGGTTACGTAGTTCTTTGGTAGAAAATTGTTTGTTGAGAAGTTTGATATTTTTAATTTTGAAAATTTTATATATTTTTTTTTATGTTTTTGAAAATTTGACATTTTTATATTTTTTGAAATTAACTTTGAAAGTCTCGGGTTAGACGTTGTTCGACGCATATGGTCACTCAAACGTCTAAATGAGACAAAGCAGTCTCAGATTAAACATCGTGTGATATGAGCGATCAATTGAATGCTTAGCCGAAATAGTTACTATATTATTTTTCTTTTAAATCAAATCTCGCGTGACGCGTGCGGTCATTTGGAGATTTAATCAAAGTATATTCATAGTATGAAAACAATAAAAAAATATATAAAATTACTGTTAAAACTATATATCTTTATTTTTGATCTTTTATTATCCCAAACAAAGTTTCATGATATTGTATTTGTAAATAATAAAGAGATGATTAAAACAAAATTATTATGCATTTCAAATGAAATAATTGTTTAAAAAAGAGAAGATGTAGTATATGGTGGGTTCCACATGAATGAAAGTAGAATAAATAAAATAAAAAACTTTATATTTTAAACCAATTTTGGCATTTGACTAAGAGCAAAAATGTAACCCATGTGTATTTAAATATGACACACAAAACAGTAGAGAGAAATAAAAAAGTAGCATTAAATAGCAACCCACAAAGAGAGAAATAAGGAAAAAAAAAAAGTAGCATTAAATGGCACCAACATGCTCGTAAATAACACACAAATTAGGAGAGAGAAAAATAAAAAAAAAGTGGCATTTAATGCCAACCACACGCACATAACTGATACACAAATTAGGAGAGAGAAATAAAAAAAAAGTAACATTAAATGACAATCCCACATAGAGAGAAATAAGGAAAAAAAAAGAGAGTGACATTAATGACACCAACATGCTTGTAAATAACACACAAATTAGGATAGAGAAATAAATAAATAAAATAAGATGACATTTAATGCCAACCACATGCATGTAAATCAGGAGAGAGAAAATGAGTGTGTGCATGGTGGTTTGGCTAGTGGAGGTGTAATGAAGGAAAGGTGAAGTTGTTGGCGGTGACGAGTGGACCTAAGGTTGATAGTGAAAGGTAGCGTTGTGGTGGAGGTCGAAGGTGGTGCTCGCAGTAGTGGCGTTTAGAGATGACGCTCATCATGGCCAAGAGTGGCTGCTTGGAGTGCAGTGACGTTACTAGGTAGTGTTAACGATGGACAAGGAGTGGCCTTCGGCGAAAAAAGGGTTCGGCGACAGCAGTGGAGTTTCTGTGGTTGTGAAGGTGGCTCGAGGGAAAGAGAAATGTGGCTGCGACTAAGCGAGAGTTGCGGAGAGGAAGAAGGTGTGACGGTGGTGTTTTGGCTTGTAGGTGGGGCGGTTGTTAAAGTGTTTTGGCTTGGAGGAAGGTTTGTGTGTGTAAGAAGGTGTAAGGGAGGAAGAATGAACCATGACGAGGTGGTTGTTGGGGCTTTATATCACCCTTTAGGTCATTTTGAGTTGTGGGGGTGTAATGGCGACGTCAGTTGTGAGCAAGGGTGGTGCGGAAGGTTTGATGGTGAGTTTCTATGGTGGTGAGATGCCTCTATGAAGGGTGAAGGTGTGGGAGGCACGATGGAAGGGAGGTAGTGCATTGGTGATTTGGTCATGGTGATTTGGAAGTTTTTTTCCAGTGATGGAGCTGTGGTATGTGAGAATGTTTTACGGGATGTAGAGGGGTAATGGGATGCATGGGTGAGATGAATGGAGGAAGTGTATGGAGGTACAGGTTGGGAGCGTTTTATGAAGGTGAGAAGGAGGTGCAAAGTTGGTGTGAGTAGGGGTTTAAGATGGTGGAAACGAGGTAGGGTTTCGCTTTCAATTGTTCTTTTTCATGGTTGTGGAATTAGTGTTATATCTGGTAGACAAGGGGTGGAATGAAAGTAAGTAGGAAATCGGGAGGAGAAAGGTCTACCCTTCGTATTTTCACCAAGGGTGGAAAATCAGGGTTTAGGGTTTAGGGTTAACCCACGTGCATTTAAATATGACACACAAAACAATAGAGAAAAATAAAAAAGTAGCATTAAATGACAATCCACAAAGAGAGAAATAAGGGAAAAAAAGAGTAGCATTAAATGGCACCAACATGCTCATAAATAACACACAAATTAGGAGAGAGAAAAATAAAAAAAAAAGTGGCATTTAATGCCAACCATACGCACGTAAATGATAAACAAATTAGTAGAGAGAAATAAAAAAAGTAACATTAAATGGCAATCCCATATAGAGAGAAATAAGAAAAAAAAAAGAGTGACATTAATGACAAAACATGCTCGTAAATAACATACAAATTAGGAGAGAGAAATAAATAAATAAAATAAGATGGCATTTAATGCCAAACACATGCACGTAAATCATGAGAGAAACGACAACTTCGGGTCAAAAACGTGTTGGAACCTGTGCATAAAAAATCATGACCCAAGTAATCTCTAGTAGCTTACGATTTTTCCGTTCTGCTATACCATTCTGTTAGGGTGTGTTTGGATAGGAAGTTTGATGAATTAAGCCATTTTCTTTGAAAAACTCTTGTATTGATTTGTTAATAAATTCTTCACCATTATTTGATCTAAGTACTTGGATTTTCTTGTCAAACTGAGTGTGAATCATTTGATAGAATGCATAGAACTTATTAAGTACATCAGATTTGTGTTTTAGAAAATATACACATCATGCGAGAGAAATCGTTCATAAATAACACAAAATACTGAAATTGATTATTATGGGAATTAGGAGCTGGGCCCCACGCATCAAAGTGTACTAATGAAAAAGCATAATTGACTTTATTGTTGTTAGAAGGAAAAGTAACTTTATGATTCTTCGTCCGTATACAAGTTTTACATTTGATGGGATCAGTGTTACTAGTAAATAAACTCGGAAATAAAATCTTAAGGTACCCAAATGAAAGATGTCCCAAACGTCTATGTCATAACCAGAGTTGTCTTATAACCGTTCCATGAGTAAGCATGGCATGTCCCTCCTCTCTTTTTTTACCTCCATGAGTGACCGCGACTCTTTCATGAATGACTTGTGATTTTGCTTCTTCCTCTTTCGGTGTCACCATCGCTGCTACTAGTGGTCTGCGGGATGCCCACAACGGTGGCAGCCTTGCATCTTTTGGTTTAAAATCTTCCTACTATTCGGGATAATCCATTATTTTGAAGCAAGTCTCTTTGGTTTGTTTCTTCATTCTGCAATGAGTACAGTGGAGCTGGCTTTTGTCTTCCTTGTCTCACTATTATGGACGTCGTCCGACAATTTCTGAGTGACTCCATCCCTATCCCTGTCCCGATGGTCTGTTTCTTGCGGTTAAGCCGATTCTGACCTCCCCTAATGATATATTCCCTTAGCTACTGGTGGTAGGTTTAGAATTTAAAGTCAGGCCGCCTCCTTTCGGATAGCAGCATGGGCGGACTCTACTGAAGGGGTCTTCTCTAGCATCAAAAGATCTCTTCTGATGACTTCAAATTTTTTATCTATCCCTATTAGGAACTGATATAGTCTCTATTCTTGTTTAATTTTGTTGACAATTGCAATATCATCTGATCATTTCATAGGGTTCGGTTACTTCTGTCAATCGCCATCTATATAGCTTATAATTTGTTCCAGAAATCCTCTAGGGTATCTTGTCCCTGTTTCTGTGTGTTTGTTTTTCGGTGTAAATCATAGATAATAGTCAACACCTTGTATAAAGCCTTGGCGGTTGGGAACCGGGAAACATTATTTATCAAACTAGGCTCAATATTCTGAATTATCCAGGTGAAGATAGTTTGCTCTGCCTGTTCTTATTTTCATATGCTGGTTCTATCTCTTCTGGTGTCAGAGGTATACCTGTCAGATAACTTTTCTTTCTTCTGCCACTGATAGCTTTCTTCATGACTGTTGCCCATAATGGATAATTGTCTCTATTTAATTTGAAACCAATTGACAAGTTGCAAGATTGGCTTGTGTTTGTTCAATCCCTAGGCCATTACGAAGTATATTTGCAAAGTTAGCTCATCAGTAATGGTTGAAGAGTTATTCTAGTTTTCATTTATGTTGTTGCCAATTTCATCATCTGAAAATGACATTTTTGGCTTTTTGGTTTTTTGGTGTTTTTCGACTGTGAGGGGTAATGGAACAATGATGCTGGTTTCGGAGTTTCCAAGATCTAACACCGCTCTAATACCATCTTACGATGATATCAAGGGTTAGGAAAGATTAGACAAGGATATGATAACTATTGAACAAAAATGAATAAAGAATATGATAACATGGAAGAAAGGTTTTTTTTAATGTACTTTTCTTTATTTATAATAACTCACTTAATATAGAATTCTAGAAAACTAAATACAAAAATTATTCTAAATAAATACATTAGATATTCTCTTATATTCTCTTTGATAGTTTCTTGATTATCTTTGATATTTTATTGATTTGTTTCTCTAATTATAACATTCTAACCGTTGGTATTGCTGAAAATAGTGATGTTATTCGTCAACTTGCTCTGGTGTTGGCTACTGTATTAGTGTGTGGATCACAAGCTCAGGTGAGGAGAGGTAAAGCTCCATGTGTTAAACGAGAAGATGATATTATCTATGGTGTTTGTTGACTGCGATGGGTGGTCTTCGTGATAGAGAATGTTGGAGGCTGAGAGGGGAAAAGATGATTCAGTTTGAAGAAGCATGGCTCTGTTGCGCTCAATTTGCTTAGAGATTGGAAGCGAAGGGGACAGTGATACTAAGTAATTCTTAGTGGCTACCCTGGGGTAAGAAGGTTCCATTCAGGTGATGTGAGAGTGACCTGACATGGCTACAACATAGAAGACAAAAAGGTTAGGGGTCGAAGAAGAGCATGGGCACGAAAGAGGGGACAAAGACTTGCATTTTTTTTTTCTTCTCATGAAACTGACTCACTCACTACGATTCAGTCTTTCATGATTTACAACATTTTTTTTATGATTGTAGTATCACCTTCCTGCAAAATAATATTTATTAAATTAATAACTTGTTTAATTAAAAAATAATAATTTAACCAGATTCAATTTCCATTTAATAAATTTTATTTAAAACTAAAGATAAAAAATGATGTGTATATATATCTAACATATTATTCCTTTGAAATTTAAAACTCCATCACAATTTTATCAATAAAAGATACTTCAGAAAATTAAAAAATAAAAATATATTTAAATTACTTGTAAATTTGACTCTTTATATATCTTAAAATATTCTCAAATAAATTTAGAATTAAAAAAATAAACTACCATATTTTTAAGTAATATCATACCTTCATAATATTATTAACATAATACTTAAGAAAAATACTGTAATATAAAATTTTCATAATTTTTTTCTATTGCTCTATTCCATATTACTAATTAATGTTTACCCATTTTTCACTTTAAATATAAGTATTTATCTTTTATAACTTTTTCCTCTTAAAAATAAAACCTTAATAATCTTTACATTTAGAATCAAGTTACTTTAAAATATAATATAATTCAATGAGACTAAATCATTGAATCAAATTGTAACTTAGATATCATCTTATATTCAAATAAATTAAATTATTTTTAAAATAGTTCTCATGTTATAAAATTTTTAAATACATATTTTTTATATTGGCGGTTACAATAATAAAACATGTGATTCACAGTTCAACGTTGATTATTATTTTTTTTACACCACAAATTGAAAGCAAATTTATAAAAATACAACTAAGTTATGATATATAAGTGAGTATAAACATAATTTTATAAACTAGCTTTATGAAATTGAGTTAGATTTAAATTTTACTTTTTAAAAAAATAATATAAATATTTATCAAAATTTATTTTAAAGAGATATATTAGGTTTATTGTACCAACTTCTATTAGATTTTTTTTTGTTTTTTGGTATAAGGTATGTTAGGGATTTCATATTGTTTATAAATAAATTATAATATATAAATTAATACAAAATTTAAACTTGTTATACTAATTTTATGAAATAGAATGAGACTTAAAAATTTCATTCTCTTTATTTATGTATGGTTTGTTAATGAAAAACATTTAACAAAGTTTGTTTATATTGTTTAGGATTCAATTTTTGCAATCTGTCACTCTTTATAAGATTTTATATATGCATACTAAGAGAATTGTTGTAGTTATAAACTTGAAAAGATTGTTTTGTCATTTGAGGACTCCTCAAAAAGGTTAATTTAGATAATTATAAAAACAGAAGCAGGGTGTAAAGATTCTTATAACCATTTTTATAGTTTAATAAAGTAAAGAATAGCTGACATATATATGTTATAAGACGTGTGATATGAATAAGAGAAAAGCTTAATAAACATGTATCTTTTATATGAAAGAGTTTATTATACCAAACATTATTTTTAGTATTTTTAAAAAATGATTATTGTAAAAACTAATGAACTTATTATACATTCTGTGATTGAATTAAAAATATGAAATAGGAAGAATCAACTCAAACTGAATGACACCAGTAGCTTGTAACAACACATGGAACCATCAAAGACAAACTGAATGAACACAGACACCAAGCAATAACCAAAAAAGAAAAAAAAAATCAAATGATTTGGTCAAGTGATGAGTGAGGCAGAGACAGAGGAACTGAAAAAGGATATGAATAAGATAAATCTTTGAGATCTCCTAATAATGAAGCTATCTTCATTTTGCAAAACTAATCTACTTGTAGAATTTAACAACACTACACAGAACACTTTGTTAATCCATTAGACTGATCTTAAAAAAATGAAAAACAAGTACAGAAGATCACTCAGTGAAAAGGGTAACATCAATTTAATTACAAACAGAAGCTTTGGCTATTAAGCTCAAGTCTAATTAAGCTGATCAATGATCATACATATCTCATAATTCTACTAAAATCATGAACAGAAAACTCAAATAAATATATATGTAAACAGAAAATTCAAAAGGGTATATAACAAGTGAATCACCACCATCCATAAACCACTTGCCAGTACTTATCCTTGAGCCACCTGAAGCTCTTGCTGAAGGAGCCTTTGACTTTCCCTTCCACAGAGTACATTTTATAGCTGGCAACCCTCTTCTTCCTTTGAAACTCAGGATCAGAAAGGCTCCAAGGCTTGGAAATAGAGGCCCTTGACATGCTTTTTCCTTTCTTCATCTTCAAGTCCTTGTTGTTTGGAACCATTTGAGCTTGTGAATAGGAAAGACTGTTGTAGGACCTGAGATCATAAGACCTTGCTTGTGGTGGTGCTCCTCCATAGCACCTCTCCATCTGCATCACTTCCCCATTTCCATGAAACCTTGATCTATTGTAGTTGAAATCCTCCATGGAAGTTGGCTAGGGAGGGAGAACAATAGTGGGTTCTCTCTCTATCTCTTAAAGCTCATACCTTTCTTATCAAAATTTGAAGGGAAAGTAAGTGGGAGTGTGGGGTTCTCCAACAAAGACCATATGACCTATGTTCTATCATTAAGGTTGGATATTGGTTGGCATTGTTTCACTTTGGATTTTTATTTCTATTTTTCATCAAGCAATAGTTACATGGTATATGTATAGCATGTCCAACTAATATATGTTTTATAGTTCATTCATTTTTCTATAATCAATACTTATTAATCATCTTTAATAAGTAGATTTTTCTTTTTTTCATTATGAATTGGATCATTTTTTATATTATATAATACCTTTAATTGAATTAGAATCATTTTTCTTTTTTTCATTATGAATTGGATCATTTTTTATATTATATAATACCTTTAATTGAATTAGAATCATGATTCACACATAACTTATTTAATCAAACATCCTAATTATGCTTTATGTGACTTTATTTATTATTTTTTTTAACTTTTTTGTTAATCACTTCTAATAAGGATTTCTAATAAGATGTTTAATGAGTATTGAGAATGTATTATTCTTTCCAAAGAATAGAAAAAAGAACTCGATTAAAAAATTTCAAACTACAAATACTTTTTTTACAAAAAAATTTAGCTTTTTATACTATCAATTTAAATTTTAACTTACTCTCATAAAGTCTATTTATAAAATAAAATTTGTATATATTTATATATTATATTTTGATTTATATATAAAATATAATATTATTTATTTTTAACCTGTTTGTTTTTCTTGTAGTCAAAATATAGAAGATTATTTAAAATATATTTTAGTTTTTTAAGTGAATTATAGGTTTCATTAGAAAAAAAACACATGTGTTTGCTTTTCTCTTTCACATAAAAAAAATAAATTTAAAATCATATCAGTACCTATTTCAAGTATATTACTATAATTATTTACACTCATAATGCATAAAAGTTAAATTCTATTGATTAATGTGTAATCATGCCACAGAAGTCCTTGATGCATATTTTTTTATTCAGAGAGCTCTAATAAATTATTTACATTTATTTGTTATTAAAAAATAACTATTTCTTAAATTTTAAACTGTACTCAACATGTTATAAGTGATCATATGGCGTGTTTAGTGGGAATCATTACTGTCCACTGAAAAATAAATAAATAAATAACATTTTGGAACATTTTGCTTTTGACTTGGACAAAAGATTCCAGCAAGATAACTTGTCTGCAATGAAGTTTGCACACATCAGACAAGTGAGATCAATACAAAGTGAAAATCACTTTTTCACTGCAAAATTTTCAACTTCATGCATGAATTTTTCAAAAGTTGGTATATAAAAGTTGACCAAAGTCTACGACTCTCTTAACTTTTGATGTGATTTAATATTTGAATTTGAAACTCTCTCTGACTATTTAAGGTGAGGAAAAAAAATGGAAAAAGTGAATACATCCAAGTAATATGATGTGAATGACATTAATATCTAATATAAAAAGAAAAAAGAAAAACTTGATAAACAAGCTTCATATTATTAGGTCGCCTTCAAATTTATATCAGATATTAACTTCTTAAGTGTTTAACACAATTAAATGCATATTTATGATACCATGGTTAAAAACATTGATATTTTTTTAATATTTAACAATAATTAATTTAAATATTATGTAATGCGATCAATTTAAAGTGCAATGAGGTTAATCCATCTATATTTGTAACTAATATAGTTTGATTTCATCTTATTAATATTAACTATATATATCCTCCTTATATTTGTTTTTAAATGTTTATATGAATTGAGTTTATTTTTTTCATAGTTACTTTTTTTGAATTATTTTAGATACAATTATTTCACATCTCGATTTTGAAAACTTTAATTGTCATGTTCTTTTTTATAAGTTTTGAATAAATAGTTATTTTAGAATGAATTTCAATTCTTTTTTACTATTTACACTTTGTTATTATTATTTTATTGTTTTTCTGAAGATATTATTTGAAGAATTAACTTGGAGAGGACCTCAAAGTTTCTTCACGGACATCGACGAGGATTCAAATACTTTGAGAAATTACTATTTTGGACAACTTAAATTAACATAATTATTTCCAAAAGTCTTAAAAAAATTATTCATTATCCCTCTTAAAAGTAAGTATTTAATTATTGGATAACTTAAACACTTTCCTAAAAAAAAACACTCTTTATATGCACTTAACTGCTTTTAGTAACAAAATGTTATTATAAAATAAGACTTTTAAGATATTATTTATGCACAAAAATAACTCACAAATTCACTATATTATTTATCAACACAAGTGAGTAATAAATAATAAAAAAAAATTAATAAGAAAAGTTAAACAAGTAAATAAAAAGAGAAACAAAGAAATATATAGAAAAATTTGGCATGGTTTAGTTGAAGTGTTAATTAATTTTAATATATATATAGTCATAAATTTATTAATAACAGATATTACAGCCCAATGTCTCTTTTATAGTGAATTCTCGAAGCTCAAGTATAGATTGATGTAACTAGTTTATACAAAGTCTTAATTATACTGAGAATAACTGTCAAAACTAACTTTTGTATGGTTGGAAATAGTGTTTTATTTTTTATCTTTAAAGACCAAACCAAGCAGACTTTGATAATAGACCAAGAAGTTATAACTAATGTAGAGTAGTTAGTCTGATACCTTTTGATGCTACGAAGACATATGATCTAATTAAGACTGACAGTTGTACAACTAGATGCTCTTACACTATTAGACGGTCTACTACACCAAATGATCTAGGATCTTTAATCGAAATTTTATTGAACTACTCTTCACAAATCTTTACCTTGGTTTAACATAAATATTCTAAGTGATAAAACACTCATTGCCACTAAGCCCGTCAGAAGTTTAATCACCAATAAGTTGGATTAAATCCAAGTAATGAAAGAACTTGTTAAGACCTTGGACAATCTAAGATCCTACAAATAGTCTGTTGAGACACTAGATGATCTATGATTCATTAGACGATCTGATGGCCAGAAAATCATATGAGGACTTTATGTTTTTATGATAACAAAAACAACCCGGATGGTTTATTTGTATGTTCTAACAATGTTTTGTTAAATTGTTAATCATCCACCATTTTTCAAGGAAGAAAAGTTTAAATTATGGAAACTCGGGATGATTGCTTTTCTTAAGTGTAGCAATGACGATCTACTGGAGATAATTGATACTAACATTCCTTCTGTGTTTGATGCCACTGGTAACCTATTACCAAGGGATATATGGTGTGCATATCAAAAGTATAAATATCAATTGAATGTCAAAGTTGAGCATACTTTGATATGTGTTATATTTGAAGAGGAAATTGCTAAAGTCTATGTTGTGTAAAGTGCAAAGGAGATGTCACCTTGTTATATGAAAGATCCAAAGAGGAGCAAAGAAACAAACTTACTCTTCTTAGATGCCAATATAAGATGTTCAACATGGATGATAATGAGAGTACACATGATTGTTATGCTGCGGATTATTCTTAATTGTTTAAGATCTCTTGGAACCACTATTAGTCAATATAAAATTAATGATAAAGTTTTGAGGACCATTCTCCCTAGACAGAGAGCCTAGGAAATTGCTCTGAGAACGTCAAAGGACCTAGAAGCCATGCTCATTGAAGAACTTATAGGTATTCCTTTTATTCATAAATAGGTTTTACAAGGTGATGTCAAGACGATTAAAGTGAAAGATCTTGCCTTAAAGATTTCACACAAAGAGAAGAAGACAATGTCTGATAAAGTATATGAATATGTAGACATTATACATCATATAGTTTAGACACAAACAATGATGAGTTGTTCTTTCTCACCAAAAAGCTAAAGAATATGATGAAAAAGCATGTAAGAAGATATAAGCACGTAGACCACAAGGAGAAGGTCGTCTATTATGAGTGCAAAAGGCTTGGACATTATGAGTCAGAATATCCAAATCTTTAGAAAGGAAATTAAAAGGAAGAAGATAGAAATAAGAAGAAGAAATTTCATAAGAAGAAGATTTTCATGTCCACCTGTGAAGATTCATACTCTTATGGCTTACATTTTGACCAACAAGCCCAAATTGGTCTCATCACCGTTTACAATTCCATGTCAAAAAAGTCTGATAAAGAGACATATTTCTTTGACATACATTCTCTTAAAGAAGCATATCAAGAAGTCATATCTAATAATGCTAGAATTGTTGAAACTTTTAAAAAGATGAAAAAAAAAAGTATATAAATGTTTCTGCAAAGAAATTGAATTAATGAAAAAAAATTATACAATATCTAATGAGCTATCTTTTGAACATGAACAACTCCTTAAGACCTATAACGATTTGTGTGAAGAAAACAAAGGTTTAAAACAAAATCTTGAAATCCAAAAGAAAAAATCTAGAAAAGGTTAAAAAAGGAATTGCTTTCAATTAAGGAGAGTCTAGGTAAGAGATCCATGTAAATAGATCAAACATTAGACGATCTAGTTAAGGAAAATATTGATCTTAGAAGATTTTATCAAATGCAAACATTAATGAAAAATCTTTAGATCTCTTGATACAAAATTCTAAAAAATCTCATCACAAATCAGGATTAGGATATGAAGATAAAACATACAAAGAAATTCAAACAAAATATCATGCTCCATCTTCTAGACTTTCTACAGGTACATTGTCTAATGATATCCTAAAAATGGAACCACTAAAAAATACTAACAGGAAATGACCGAAACAAGTATGGGTACCTAAAAAAAAATAATTTTCTTGCATGTGTTTAATTCATCCTAAAGAACCTCTGTCATGGTATCTGGATAGTGGCTACTCACACCACATGATGGGAGAAAGACATATATCTCAAAACCTGAAAATGAAGAAATGAGAAAAAGTAATATTTGAAGGATTGTAACATGAAAGAGTCATTGGTAATAAGTTTGAAACATTCTTTATCTATTAATAATGTTTTGTGGGTAAATGATATGAAGCACAACCTTCTTAGCATAAGTTAATTGTGTGATAGTGAATATAGTGTTATTCTCAATAAAGACCAATGTATAGTAAAAAAAAATAAAGACGAGACTAGAATTTTTGTTGCCAATAGATAAGGTAATCTATATAAAATTGATATGGATGAGTTGTTAGCTCAAAAAATCTATTGTCTTGTGTGGTTATGCTAGTTTGAGGTTGTTCTCAAAATTACAAAAAGCCCAACCTTGTGAGAGGATTGTCATTTATTTCATTCAAAGATAATCTTCTTTGTGAGTCATGTGTTAAGGGTAAATAAGTTAAAAGCTCTTTCAAAAGTAAAAATGATATTTCTATTAAAAGACTTATTGAGCTTACTTGAACCTCTTTGGACCAACAAAAATTGAATATATTGGTGACAAGGTATGGTCTAATCATTATTGATGATTATACTAGATGGACATGGTTATATTCTTGAACCACAAGGATGAGTCTTTTGTAAATTCATGAAACATAACTCACAAATCTTCTAAATGGTGTACCACCACAAACTAGTAATAAATAATAACAAGGAATTTGTAAAAAGAATTAGGCCAATAAATATAAAGTGTAATGAAGAAATTTAATGTGATTCAATTGAAGTGTTAACTAACTTTAATTTACACACACAATCAGAAATTCACTAATAATAATAGAGAATTACAACTCAAGGTTTCTCTCACATTGAACTCTAGGTTGATTTTAACAATTCATATAAGGTCATATTTTCACACAAAATAATTATTAAAATTAATTTATGTAAAACATGCCTAAACAATTAGAGAAGACACGTGAACAATGTCTTACATTTAAACTTGAAACATCAGATTAAGTGAATTATGATAATAGACTAAAAAATTATAACCAATTTAAAATATATTGTCTTATACCCTCTAAGACTCAGAAGACAAATATACAAAGAAGACAAGCTAATTGATCAAGATAAATAATCTTATACCACCAAATACTCTCAAAATATCATATCATACTGCATTATATAATCTAACACATTTAATTAAGATTTTACTAAATCAATATTCACATTTTAAAATATTATTTTTATATTTGTAAAAGCATAAATGTCGAGAAGGGAGTTCTTATTGATTACTATGGATAAAGGTTCTTCTTTAATTTAGTTATTCATTAAAAGATCATTCCTCATTAACTATGCATAGCTAATTCTTCCGCGGGAGGTTAATGTAATCGAAACGACTTTCATTTAGTTAGTTTTTTTTTATGAGAAAAATAATTGCTATTGGTTATCTTATATGTTTAATGCTTATTATCTTTTTGCCTTATAAATTAATGACATTATTTCTTTTATTTGATTATAACTATAAAATTTAATTTAATTGTGATTTGAAGAGAGTAATCAATACTCTTCTAGATATGGTAAAAAGAATGCGAAATAAAAAATAACTTGAATATGCTAATTAAAAAGTTTTAGTTTCTAAACATCATACGTTGTACTAACATTTAGCATTGATGATTTGAACATTTCATTAATATGACATATTATGACATCATCATTATAAAGTCATTCACTATATATAGATTTAACAATAGGATAAAAAATAAAGACCAAAACCTAAATATGCCTATTTTTAAAGAAATGTTAGTTAAGTCTATATTATACTGTACCATATTACACTATTATTATATATGTCTATCAGCTAAAAAGATCAATCCATTATATCGATGACCCATCGAGTTGGTAAGTTAAATAAGATATGATAAAATGAATTGGACTACTTACAACTCTCCAACATTTATAATTAGTTGTTAGGTCCAAAAAAAAATTTCTTCAGTAAATTGTGTATAAATAATGTTTTAATTTCATTTTTATAAAAGAAATATTTTTATTTGGAAAAAAACAGAAGTCAGTGTAGTTAGTAAATAGAAAGGTGTAAATAGTAATGAGGAATATAAAAGCCCATGTTTAACCCCTTGAGTTTTATTGGATTGGAAGTCCACTTACTTACAAATACAAAAAGTGGACAAATTCTTCCTGCACCCCCATACCCTCTTCCTGCATCCCATACAAAATTTTAATTCCACAACTGTCTTTGTTAAAATTACCTAAATATCCTTTTTTATTAAGTAATTTTGAAATTTTTGGTAAGACACCCGGATGAGGCCATCCGGTTCTCCTTTTTTGAAATTTGAGAACCGGACAGCCTGACGTCTGGTTCATAAATTGTTAATCGGATGGACTGGATGGGGGGTGTCATCCGGTTTGTAAGTTGTGAACCGGACGCCACCCCGTCCGGTTGTCATAAGGTAAATTTGTGAATTTCAAACCGGATAGGTGGTAGGTGGTCCTCATCCAGTTTGTAAATTTGTGAACCGAATAAGGGTGCCATCCGGTTCACATTTTTTCAATTTTTTTTAAAGTGCACTATGATAGATTGGTGAGGAGCAGAGGAGTTAGTTAGCTGTTACCTATCACCACCCAATTAAAATTAATATAGATTGGGGAGGAGCAGAGGAGTTGGTTAGCTGTTACCTATCACCATCCAATTAATACTTGAAAGTAAAAAAGAAATGAAAAGTCTCTTGCTGTATTTACTTCTCATTCCAATTTCCAACCCCAACCCCATCTTAAATGAAGAGTCTCTACTCTCCAAGAATTTGATGAAATGCAACAGGAAAGAGGAGAGACTTTTCATTTAAGATGGGGTTGGGGTTAGAAATTGGAATGAGAAGTAAACACAGCAACAAAAGAAGAGACTATTCATTTCTTTTTTACACATTAATGCTCCTCACCAATCTGTCACAATGAATTTTAAAAAAAAAATTGAAAAAATGTGAACCGGATGACACCCTTATCCGATTCACAAATTTACAAACCGGATGAGGTCCACCTACCACCCATCCTGTTTGCAATTTTTTTACCTTATGACAACCGGACGGGGTGGCGTCCGGTTCACAACTTACAAACCAGATGGCACTCCCCATCCAGTCCATCCGGTTAACAATTTATGAACCGGACGTCAGGCTGTCCGGTTCTCAAATTTCAAAATATGAGAACCGGATGGCCTCATCCGGGTGTCCTACTAGAACTTTTAAAGTTGCTTAATAAAAAAATGGTATTTAGGTAATTTTAACAAGGACAATTGTAGAATTAAAATTTTGTATGGGTGCAGGAAGAGGATATGGGGTGGAGGAAGAATTTATCCAAAAAGTGATAATTAATCAGCAAGTGGCCCAATTTGAAGTTGACAAATGATATTTGTCATCTCTTTAACTAAAAAAAGGGTTCTTTTAAGTTTAGTGTACTCTTCCTTTATAGCTAGTAACAAACCATTTGAGTAAAAACGTCTCTATTATTAGTTTCTTCTTACTAAATCTTTTTTATTTATTAACTGTATCATATAAAAAGGTTATTTATTTTTATTTATTTCCTACGTTTAAAAGTTTATATAAAAAATTGAACATGGAAAATAAGAAATTAACATAAATTTTTTTTAGTATTTTCTATGTAAACTTTTGAATATAAGAATGAAAAATAAAATAATATTTCTCAAGTCAACTTATTCTTAAGAGATCCTCCTTTCCCGGGAATCTTAAGCATGTCTTGAAATTAGATTCCGTAACAAAAGATAAAACCTAAAGTGGTTTGGATTAAGATAATATATTGTTTTTTATTTTCACGATCACAACTATGGAATATATCTAAGTTCAAGTTAAAATGAGAAGACAATATTTAATTATGATGATATTTATGTCCATATAAAAATAAATTTGTTGTGTATACAAAGTAAGTTATATTTTCCTTTTCTGCAATGTATTACTAAGTTTTTACTGTGAGATTCACTAAAAGAATCAAGCAATAAAGATTTAGCTAAATTAAAAGTAATATTTTTTAAATATGTTTTCCATATCTATAGAACTTATTATTTACATCTCCAACCATAAAAGATGTTTATTATGATCTTCCAAGTACACATCATATGTATTCACAATAATTTATGCATATAAAAAGCAACATGCAATTCACAAGTATTTATTTCTTCATTATACATATCAATTAAATCATAAGATTTAGAGATAATGTAAGCTAATATGTTCTTTTCTTTACTATTGCATGCTTCCTTTAAAACTTCTTTACTTATTTCTTTTAAAAGAGGATCTTCATAAACAAAGCAAAACATTAGAATAAGAGTAAAAATATTTATAATTATCTTTAAATTTTATTCTCTTTCTCTCCATTATTTCTTTTTCTTTCTTTTTCATTCTTCCCTTTTTATAATTCTTCCCTTTTTATAACAAGGTAGTAAAAAATTTCTTTCAAAACATGTGATGTAAGAATTAACAGTCTTCTATCAAATGCAATAATAGTTTTTCTTTATTCCCATCAAGTTTCACTATAATCTATATAGAATAAAGAGATGTTCAACTCTACTTAGTTAAGATATATTTTCAAATAATTTTTTTCTTCAAATGTAGGAAAAATTATAATTTCCTTTACATCATCATCTTTTCTATAACAAGACAATTACACTTTTACACACATAAAAAAAAAACAGAAACAATAAAAAATATGAATTTTATTATTTATTAACTATTTGCACTCAATTCATTTGTATGTCCCTCTTAAAAAACTATAAAATGCATTATCTTTACTCAAATTTCTCTTTAGTTTTAAAAAAAATATCAATCAAATCATAAAAGTATACATTTAAAATGAAAAATATAATAAATCAAAACTCAACTTAAGAGATAGAGAAAATTGGAAACTTTTAAGACAAAATATTTTTTATGACAAACTAAAAAACATCAAAATCAAGAAATAAATTAAATAAAATAGAATAAAAAAATACGAGAAACACTTTAAAAAAACTAGAAAAACAACTCTAATAATTTATTTAGAATCACCATAACAAATTTATAAAACAATACAGGTAAACTAAACAAATAAAATAAGTTTTAAAAAGTAATCAAGATTGCCTGAAGAAGTGAAACTATTGAACATCTAATAAAAAAACTCAATTAAAAATAAATCATGTCTTTAAATATATATATATATATATACAGATTACGTTTGAGATTAATGAAAACCAGCTAAACATTCACTACTCTTATGCAATTTACTTAATTATATTTTAATATCTCAAAACTTAAACTCATGCTGAAAGAATTTATCAAAACATAAATGTTATATTTAACTCCTAACTGTGTAATATCAACATTCAATACTAACCAAACAACAACTTCTAACAATACAATTAACAAATTGTCTCACAAATAGAATAAAAAGAAATTAAAAATTAAAAATAATAATAAACATATGAATCGAATTGAATCAAATCTAAAATATAAAACAAAAAAAACTTTACCAAACAAGAATTTTAAAAAAGTAACACAAGTATCTAAAAATATATTAACTAATAATCCATACATAACATGCTAATTATTAGTTAGTTCATTAAACTTAACATTTGTGGATATATTTTAATTAATGAACACATTAAATACATTCATTAGTAACCTTAAAAAGTCAAAATCAGAAACATTAATATATTTTAATTCATTAGTACCAATGAATCCACAATAAGTCTTTTCGAATTAGAATAAAGACAAAAAAAAAATATTAAAATTTTAGTATTAAAATAAAATAACTAAAAAGTTTTCTTTTAATCCATTTCTTTAAAAACATATAAGGATAAGTTATATAAGCAATATAAAAAATATTAAGTGATTTTTATAGGCGGGGATAATGTATTCCTAATACTTTAACTTTGAATAAATTTTGTTGTTGCAGATATAAATGTGGGGTTGGGCTCAAGAAGAAAGAAAATTAGTAGTCACACTAACCAAATGAGGGGACCATCAATAACATGTTCAACATGGTTTGATTTAATTATGATAATGTGATTAACCTCTTTATTCAAGTATCCCAAAAGATATAGTATCTTCAAATAGTTTAAGAATTGGTTAAGCATATAATCAGAAACTGAATCATAATGTGATGGTTTAGTCGGTGTGAAAATATTTAGTTGTGATTTTTATCTTTACACTAATTTGTTTGTTTTTTATTTCTAAAATTTTTAAAATAACTACTTTTTATTTTTATAAAATGTGTAAATTTTAATTTTAATCTTATAAAATATATTTTTATTTCTCTAAAATTTTAAACCATTACTTTTAGTCAATAATATTAATTTTTTTAAAACGAATAAATACTTTTTTTATTTTATACATCTTAAGAATTTTTTAGAAATGTCTTAAGATTTATTTATAGAAAAGTTACAAACCAAAATTACATTAAAATATTAATATATGTAATTTAAAATTATTACTTGACCTCTGGTTTGTCATATAAAATCAATTCAATGATGTTTTGTTTTTAATATTTAAATTTCAGACTCTTTTACTTTGTTTTTATTTATTAATTCTTCATAGAACAGATTTAAAGCGAAAATTCAAAAAAGAAAAAAATACAAAGAAACGATACAAATATTCAGAATTCTTAAAGATACCTTTCTATCTAATGACGAAAAGTTTTAAAAAAAAAAAAAACAAAAAAAAATAAAAAAAA